>Ga0209447_10000027_pt1 | contig 38794 bp, 32 predicted proteins | sample BogFormECP04_OM3_FD_188243 | JGI IMG/M metagenome (GOLD analysis project Ga0209447, IMG submission 188243) | Bog forest soil microbial communities from Calvert Island, British Columbia, Canada - ECP04_OM3 (SPAdes) (version 2) | ecosystem: Environmental > Aquatic > Freshwater > Wetlands > Bog ... | reverse complement strand
GCTTCGTCTAGGTGGGCCGAGAGTGATTTGACGACATGAATCTCTTTCACTCGACCTTCGGTGTCCAGAGCAACGGAAAGTACCATTTTGCCGGAGACACCGGCCTTTCTGTCTTCGACCGGGAACGGTGGCGTAGCATAGACATCGCTATCGCTCATGCCGACAACTTTTCCGTCCCTGTTTAGAAGTCGTCCCGAGACCGTTACTTCACCGAATTCAGAAACAGGACCCGGACATTCCTTCGGAAAACCCCAGAACATTTCCACCGTGATTGCTACTGGGGGATTGGTGGGTGGCTCATATTGCCACTGCTTGACACTGTCGATTGCAGCCTGGAAAAGCTCTGGCGGTCCGCTGAGAGGTTTAGCGCCTGAAACTCGCCCCTTTGCATCCACCACAACCCTCAACGTGACTTTCCCCTCGATTTGTTTCTTCCTCGCTTCTTCCGGATACGGAGCAAATGGCGAATTGAGCAGCTTAGGCCGAGTTCCTTGCTGGCCGCTACATTGCATTTGTGGCGTCGTGTCACTTTGCGCCCGCACTGAGGGCTGGTTACTAATCGTGAGGAATGCGACCGCGAAGAAAAGGGACAGGCGGCAGAGTCTCATCTTGCCCCTCCTGCTTCTCCGATTCTACATCGAAACGGTTGCCCGAAATATTCTGGTAGCGGCGTCAACTCCTGATTTGTCGGGTTACCGGAGAAGTGGTTTGGGATCATTTTGACTTGTCCGGTTTTCGCTGCCAGCGTGATATGTTCGTAGAAACGGAGTTCCAATCGGACGACGCGGCGTATCACGTTAAACCATGAGGATCAAATGGGGGCGCTTCGGGGTCATATAGCTTTGTCGGATCGATCCTTTTAAGGTCGATCAGCCACGCTCCAGGCCTTATATTGTCCACAAGTTTCCGTTTCCATTCGCCTTCTAGGAGGACCCAGGTCTCATCCTGTACCGTCGTCGTTTGATAGAGACGCAGTTTGCCTAAACTCATCTGACGCCTAGTCCACTGCTGGAGAACGGTCGTCTTCAAGATGGTCGCTTCACAACTTTGCAAGTCCAGAATAGTGTTGCTGATGGAAATGCTCTCTTTTACCTGATCGAACCCCGCGGTCGAATAATCAGCTGATTTCTTAAAGGACCATACCTCGCCATTAAACATGTGGGCTTCGAAGTCGGGAGCGTAGACCGCAAATAGTTTCATCGCGTCGTTTGCTATGGTGGCCCGTTCTATGCGGGCGTACTGGCCATCAAGTTGTTGCCATCGTGCATCCCCCTTCGGCACCGGAGAGCATGCCTCCGTACGTGCGTAAGCTGAGAACAGCGAGCAAAGGAACAAGCCAGCAATAACTCGTGGTTTCACGATTGCCTCCAGGACGCCGAGAGTGTTTCAAGCATAGACGAGCGAACAAGAGGAAAGTGAGGTCCAGGTCGCTGCCTGGTTAGTCGCGTTACCGTACATGTGGATTTCAGTTGTGCGAGTAGCGCGCTTGTCCAATCACGCCCCTCGGCTAAGGCGAATTTGACTCAGGCGGGTGGCAGGCCCCTGGCGCTCGGCAAGAATCGGGTGCTGCATGCTTTGCGGTTTTTGAAGCGTGCGGATTTTGACGTCGACCGTGGATATTTCAGCGGTGAGGGCAGCCTGGCCAGCAACACGGCCGGCGACTGCCTTCTTTCAGTTGCGAGCAGACGCGCTCGACGTGCTGCTTCCTGGTTTCCTGTTTCTTGACAGAGATAGTCCAGCAAATCCACTCATTGCGGGCGAGGGGCGTAATATCTTCCCATTTTGCAAGCGCCTCTGAGTCTGAACTGAGAGCTTTTCGTAAATCAGCCGGCACGCTGTGTACTGGGCCAGCGGAGATCGCTTTTTTAGCCATGCGTTTCATTCTACATCGCGCTCTACAGAAGGGGATTATTTACTTAACAAAAGCCTCCACGCCGCTCTCTCGCTTGTCGTGCAAGCAACAAGGCCAAATTAAATGGGATTTATGAGCGCAGGCGTGCTACACTGTATTTGCGTTTGATACCTCGGTTGTGTTGTGCGGTCCCTCCGGTGCCTTGTTGATCTGAGATTGCCCGCCTGCAGTTTTCTCCGTACGTCTCGAGCGTAATCTAAAACAAGACTGGCAATGCGAATTGCCGCGCTTGCACCGCAAACGTGTGCGCGCCGGGATCGCTCCAGCCAGCAAGAAAGCAATCTGAATGCAAAGTTTCACAGAATTACCAATCTCCGCCTATATGAAGGAGAGATTGGCACACGCGCGTTTCTCGACACCCACCCCCGTGCAAGCTGCGGCTATTCCGCAAGCGCTCGAGGGTAAAGATGTGCTCGCGACCGCGCAAACCGGAACCGGCAAAACGCTGGCGTTCCTGATCCCGGTCATCGAGCAACTCCTCAAGCACAAAACGCCAGGAATCGCGGCGCTGGTGCTCGTTCCCACGCGCGAATTGGCCATGCAGGTGGTGGCTCAGTTCAACGCCTTGCGGGGCACACAGTTGGTTCCCGCAGCTCTGGTCGTTGGTGGCTTGTCCGAAGGCGCGCAACTCCAGGCTATCCGCAAGGGAGCCCGTTTGGTTGTCGCCACTCCGGGCCGCCTCGAAGACTACCTCGACCGTCGCCTTTTCAACTTCAACTCGCTCAGAATATTGATCCTGGACGAAGCCGACCGCATGCTGGACATGGGATTTCTTCCGGCTATCAAGCGTATCGCGGCCATTCTACCCAAGGAACGCCAATCGATGTGTTTCTCCGCGACCATGGAAGCATCGGTCGCCCATCTCGTAAAGGACTACTTGAAGAACCCGACGCGTCTCGCGTTCGGCTCTACCCTCAAGCCGTCCGAAAACGTGCGCATGCAAGCATTCGAGGTTGCCGTCGACCGCAAGCAGGAAATGCTGCAACGCCTTCTGGCGAAAGAAACCGGCCGCTGCCTGGTCTTCTCGCGCACTAAGCGCGGAACCGAGCGCATCACCAAGAGCCTCAACAACAACGGCTTCTCTGCCGCCCAGATCCACGGGGACCGCTCGCAATCGCAACGAACTGCGGCACTTGCGGGCTTTCAACAAGGCCGCTACCGCGTTCTAGTAGCCACCGACCTGGCCTCCCGCGGCATTCACGTCCAGGACATCGTCCACGTTATCAACTACGACCTGCCGGACGTCGCCGAAAACTTCATCCACCGCGTAGGCCGCACCGGCCGAGCCGGCGGGCATGGGGTGGCTTCTACCCTGTTCACCCGTGAGCAGCGCTCTGAGCTGTTTCAGCTGGAACGCACGTTAGGCATTCGGATTGAACGGCTTAACGGTGATTCGGGAGCTGCGAAAGCGGCGACCGGAGTACACATTCGCCGTGAGCCAAGCCCCGTTTCTACGGCTGTTTCGGCGAAGTCTGCGATTCGGCCAACGATGATTGCCCTGCCTGGAGAAGTTCTGCAGGCGCAGGTCGAGAGCTAGGATCCCTGGCTTTCCGACTGAAAAGAGTGCCTTGTATTTAACCGTATGGTTAAATAAGAAAAGCAGAGCGGAACGAAATGTTCCGCTCTGCTTTTGCGTTAAACTACTTATTTTGTTTAACTTACGTACAGCCAAATCTTTCTGGGCGTTCCCTGGGGCACTCGCAGACGCCATGCGGCGAGAAAACCAAGTTTTCGGTCGTTCGTCAGCTAAAGCCTTTTTTTCCTTTGGGTTGCGTCTTGCGGGAATATTCTTGCGCCCTGGCGAGTCTCCTCGCCAACGGATGTTTCTCCTTGAGCGCGCGGGCCGGTTTCGTTACACCCTACCGGACCGGTTCGCGCGCCAGTCACCTGCGCGCTCGCCACTGGCGCTGCGCTACACTCCCTATTTGTGGATTGCTGATTTTGCTGCGCTTGAATCCAGGCTTGAGGAACTGACTGGCGGCATGGGTGGCGCCACACCTGCCGTCTGTGAGCCCAGGCCGAGCTTCTGAAGGGTTTTCGCGTCGAGTTTGCCGCTGGGGTTCAGGCCGTGTGCTTCCTGGAATTTCTTCATGGCGTCTATTGTTGACGCGTCCCATTTTCCACTGGGCTTGCCGCTGAAGGAACCATCTTTGCTCAGAGCTGCCTGAATCTCGGAAATACGAGCGGGTTCCGGGGCTTTTTGACCCTTAACCCGCTGCTGGCTTGTTCGCTTGGTAGATTTTGTGTGTCGCGACTTGGCGCCTGGTTTGGCTGTAGGCGATTTTGCCGTAGCCGTGTTCTGCGCGCAGGCTACGGCTCCGCTTACACCCATAGCTGCTGCAACGAGCAGCGTGAGGGCCAGGTGAGTCGCTTTTCGCACTCGCATTGGTTTTAGCTAATGCGGAGGGAGGAAGGATCTCCCCCCGGATTTAATCCAGTCTATTGCTGCTGGCTCTCCGCGGGAACCACGCCCGACAGGAACACGGTCAAAACGCGATCAGTGTCCTGGCGGCGCAGAACCTTGAACACAACATTGTCGCCGGCCTTCAGCTTCTGGACCGCGGCTTTGTAGTCGTCCAGAGTGTTGATCGTTTCATGGTTGATTTCGGCAATGACGTCGCCGCGGGTGAAGTTCAGATCGTCCGAGGCAAAGCTCGCCGGATCCACATCGGTTACCACCACGCCCTTCATACCGTCGAGGCCGATGCGTTGCGCGCGCTCTTTCGTCAGGTTCTCCACGTGGAGACCGAACTCGGTGGGCGCGGCTTCGCCGGGCTGATCGCTCATGCGACCGGCAGTATTCGGGAAGACATGCGTGCGGTCGTCAACGACTGCGGTGGTCTCTTTCTGAGTGCGGTCGCGGACGTAGGAGAGCTTCACTTTGCTCCCAATCGTCGCCTGCGCGATGGGGTTGACCAGGTCGTTGCCGGACTTCACGGGCTGGCCGTTGACGCTAGTGATGACGTCGCCAGCCTTGAGGCCGGCCTTTTCCGCAGGACCGCCCGGTTCGACGAGTTCAATCACCACGCCATAAGGCGCGCCCAGCGACTTCAGCGTAATCGCATTGGTGCCGAGGTCTTCCTGGAAGCTCACGCCGATCGAGCCACGCGTTACGCGGCCGTTGGCGATGATCTGGTTATAAACGCTGATCGCGGTGTTCGATGGCAGCGCAAAGCCGACGCCTTCGTAGCCGCGGCTGCCCGTAATAATCGCGGTGTTGATGCCGATGACTTGCCCGGCCAAATCCACCAGTGGACCACCCGAATTTCCCGGGTTGATGGCTGCGTCAGTCTGCACGAAACGCTGGAATTGATGTCCTGCGCCGCCAATGCCTGCGCGGTCCTTGGCGCTGATGATTCCAGCGGTAACCGTGGCCTGCAAGCCAAAGGGGCTGCCAATCGCGAGAACCCAATCGCCAACCTGGATTCCGTCGGAATTGCCGAGTTTGGCGGTGGGCAGCTCCTTGTTGACTTCGATCTTGATTACGGCGAGATCGGTGTCTTCATCGACGCCGATGACCTTGGCCGTGTACTTGGTGGTGTCGGCGCCATCCAGCTGAACCTGGATCTTGGTAGCCTGATCCACAACGTGGTTATTCGTGAGGATGTAGCCACGCTTGTCGACGATCACCCCTGAGCCGAGGCTGCGCTCCGCCTGAGGAGGGGCATCCTGGCGGCCGTCGAAGAAGCGGTCGAAGAAATCCTGCATCGGATCATTGTCATTATTCTGGTCGTCTGGATCGGATGGCTTTACGCGGCTCTTGGGCTGCGTGGAACGTGACTTCTTCTTGCGCTCCATCACCTGCGTCGTGGCGATATTGACCACAGCGGGCTCGACGCGATTCACGATCCCGGAAAACGAACTTGCCGAGGGAATCGGGTCCGGCACTTTCAGGGGCGTGGCATTTGTGCCGTTAAAGGTCTTCATCGCGGATACGCGCCCGGAGATGACCGATCCGATCAGGATCCCCGTAACCAGCGTAAACGCCACAAAAAACGACGCCAGAATCTTGCGGCGCCGCGCCCAGCTAAAGAGTTCTTTCACTTGCTCACCCATGTCGCTGCTCCTATATGTCCCGGCCGCACGTGCTCACCCTCTTCGGTCAGCTAAACCACGAAACTGCTCCAGCTGGTTTCCCAGCTTTCCCCACGCGTTAGTATAACACCGCAAATATCGGACAGTTGTCCCGGAAATTCGATGCTCCGGGTTTATCACTGGCCGGGAGGACGGGGTTCCTGGAACCGAATCGGCAGCCGTTGTTCGCATTCTCTCTTCCCGTTAGACGCAGGAGCCCGCCATTTTGTTGTAAGACCAGCTCGAACGGAAGGCCAATCTTCTGTCTCAACGTATCTGGGAGGGGCCAGCTTCGGTTTAGGACGCTAGCCAGGACCCGTCACGACTTGGACAAAAATCTCGCCTATATGACGCAACCACGCCCTCCGGCGGAGTTGACGGTTCTGCCCCTCTAAATTATGCGGTTTCCAAAGGCTCGATCGAGGGGAATTTCACGCTGTAGCGCACGGTGTACCGGACCCTATTTCGAAACGAGCGCTTGCATCAATTCTGCGCGCGCCGATATCACTTCGCTCCGTGCCGCGTTTAGTGACTGCGGATTCGGAATCAAGGCCTGTTCAATCTCACCGAGGCTGTGCCTCTTTGGTTCCAAACCATCGAGAAGCGTCTTTGCCTCTGCAGGGGACTCTCGCAACGCTGCCTGCACAGCGGCCATGTAATCTCGGTATGCCTGAACCTCCGGCACCGTTGGAGGAACTCCTTTTTTCGGTGCAGGTACGCCCGCCAGCGCTTTGTACATTGCGCGCGGGTTTGCTGCGGTCTGCAACTCTTGAAGAAACTTCTCTCCCCTTGCAAATTCGGCTCCCCACGCCCCTCTCCAGTCGAGCCCATCCTCGGGCAGGGCTTTCACCGCCGCGTACACTTGTTTCTTCTGCCCCTCAGTCAATCGTCCCTGCCTGCTTTCGTCGGTCAGCACGCGTAAGTTGGGCAACAGCAATTGCCTCGCCACCAACACATTGATCACCGGCTTCCCTTGTGTGACGTCCTGCGAAAAGTGAATCCCCGCAAGCCATGTATTCACAGCCGCTTGAGAATCGCCCTTCGCCATCTGCCGTATTCCTTCGAGCGTGTTTAATCGTGCCAGAGCCCGTGCCTGAAGCAAGTACACAGACGAGGCTTTCGGCCCCTCGCCCTCAGGCCCCCAGTCGCATTCGGGGAGATTTGTGGCCTGCTGCATGGTTCGTATCGCCTGGGCATTGGCATCCAAGGTCGGTCCAAACTTAGTTTCATTCCAAGCTGTTTGATCGGGTAGGGCTTCGATCAATTCGGCAGGCGGGTCTTGCATCTCTGCGAAAGCTGCCCAGTAGAGGATGGCTGCATTCTTGGTTTCCGGGGGATATTGCGTCTGTCCCCACGCTCCGCTGGAGCTCGCAAACGTCGCCAGGATGGTCGCCAATATTCGGAATTTCATGGGAGCCAAATACGACAATTATAAACCGCCAATCCTATTGGCCACGCTAGAATACTAATACCGACAACTATTGGTTAACAGCTTCTTCAGCTATCTCGCGGAATGAAACCCGGGCTGCCGGTGTTCACCACGTCATTGAGCCTCTGCCTGGTCTGAATGCGATTGATTTCTTCGAGCGCATCTGCAGGAAGGGCGGAGATATTGAAATTCTCTCTCGCGTGGGCCGCTGTCCTGGGTGTGGTTGGCAAAGCCGTTCCGCGCAGCTACGGCTTATGCTATTTTGAACAACCTCGGAAGGAGGTTTTGCAGCATGGCGAAACTCGTTTTTGGAATGCACACGTCCCTGGACGGCTACGTCGACCACCAGAAGTTTGCACCAAGTCCCGCGGTCTTTCGTCATTTCGTCGAGCAAGTGCGTGGCCTGACCGGCATGATCTACGGTCGCGGCATATACGAGGTAGTGCGTTATTGGGACGAAGATCTTCCGGACTGGGACGCGGGAGATCACGAGTTCGCGGCGGTCTGGCGGAAGCAACCGAAGTGGGTCGTGTCGCGCTCACTGAAGTCGGTCGGCCCTAACGCCACGCTTATCGCGGATGACGTCGAGGCGGTGGTCCGCGGGCTGAAGGCCCGGCTCGATGGGGAGATCGACGTTGGGGGACCAAACTTGGCGCATTTCCTGACCGGCCTTGGTCTTATCGATGAGTATCGACTCTACATCAGCCCCGTCGTCCTCGGTAGCGGCAAGCCATTCTTCGCCGGCCCCCGGCCGGCGCTCCACCTGGTGGCCAGCGATCTACTGGGGGACAACGTGATCAGGTTGACGTACGTTCCTGCTTGATTGCCCGACTCGCCCGACGCACTGCCCCGATGCGTGAGGTCCGACTTGGGTCGCGAGCGGAAATTCAATGAGACACTACCGAGTGTCTTTAGCCCTTGACAACGGGGCTGTCTTCCGGGATAAATATAGAAGCTGCGGTTGCGGCGACACGTGGCGATTTAGGGCAACTTGCTCCACGTAAAAAACTGCTAAAGAGCTGTAGAGTATCCCAGAAGATTTTCTGAGACCCTCCGAGCACTTTGGCGCGGAGGGTTTTTTAGTATCCCCCTCCCTGCTGCCCTAATCAAATCCCACGTGATTTGTAATCACGGACTGGCTGTATTGGTCCGGGCGCGATGCGTCGCGCGAGGAAGGGTTGAACCAATGTCTGAGACCTATCAACTGGGCTGTCGTGAGTGCGGAAAAACCTGGGAAAATGCCCCTCGCTCGTTCTGCGAAGACTGTTTCTCTCCTCTCGAAGTTATCTACGACTACGACTCCCTGAAAAAAACCGTTCGCCGCGAAAATCTCGTCGGCCGCGATTTCAATATGTGGCGCTACGCGGAGATGCTGCCGCTTAGCGAGGACTTCGTCGCGCCGAACGCCGTCGGCGGCACGCCACTGGTGGCCGCCCGGAAGCTCGCCGCGCACTGGGGCATCGAAAACCTTTATGTGAAAAATGATGCCGTGTGCTTCCCTTCTCTTTCGTTCAAGGATCGCGTTGTGAGCACGGCTCTCGTCGCGGCCCGGCGATTTGGGTTCACTACGGTGGGCTGCTCTTCGACGGGAAACCTGGCGAATGCGGTCGCGGCACAGGCCGCGCAGCGCGGATTTGATGCGTGCGTGTTCATTCCCGCCGACCTCGAGCCCGCAAAGGTTCTGAATACGGCGGTCTATGGCGCACGCATCGTGCGCATCAATGGCAACTATGACCATGTGAACCGGTTGTGCGCGCAAATCGCGGATAAATTTGCCTGGGGTCTGGTGAATGTCAACCTGCGTCCCTACTATTCAGAAGGGTCGAAGACGCAAGGCTACGAAATCGCGGAGCAACTCGGCTGGCGCTTGCCGGACAATGTGGTCGTGCCGATGGCCGGCGGATCGCTCATCGGGAAGATTGCCAAAGCATTCAAGGAGTTGGTTATTCTGGGCTGGGTCGAACCAAAACCGGTGAAATTCTTCGGTGCACAGGCAACCGGCTGCTCGCCAATTTCCGACGGCGTCAAGCGCGACCTCGCGCGCTTCGAGCCGCAAAAACCCAATACCATTGCACGTTCGCTGGCTATCGGCAATCCCGCCGACGGGCCCTTCGCCATGAAGCTTATTCGCGAAAGCGGCGGATGGGCGGAAGACATCTCCGACCCCGAAATCGTCGATGCTATCAAGCTGCTTGCACAGACCGAAGGCATTTTTACGGAGACGGCGGGCGGCGTAACCGCGGGCGTTACGCAAAAACTCATTCAGCAGGGACGAATCAGTCCCCAAGAGACCACCGTCGTCTCCATCACTGGAAATGGCTTGAAAACCACCGACGCCATCGCCTCCGAGTATCCGCTCACCGAAGCGATCGCACCGAGGCTCGACGCGTTCGAAGCCTATCTCGAGAGTCAATTTGCCGTCGCTGCAGCGGCCAAGTAACGAAAGTTAGGAGATCAGAACAACATGCCAGTCACTATCGAAATCCCCACGGCGTTCCGGCGCTTCACGGACGGCACGCCGAAGATCGACTGTAGCGCGGCTACCATTGCCGACGCTCTCAACGACCTGACAACGCGCTTTCCCGCTCTCTCGCGCCACGTCCGCGACGAACAGGGCCAAATCCGCCAGTTCCTGAACGTTTATCTCAACGAAGAAGACATCCGCTTCCTGGGCGGCGAAGGCTGCACGCTCAAGGAAGGCGATCGAGTGCTGCTCGTGCCATCCATCGCCGGAGGCTGTGTCTGACAAAGGCGCAATCCCGTTCCCAAGTCCCCAAACAACTGGCGCGCACAGTATGCTTAACCCATTTAGAATCAACACTTCCATACCATTGACGTAAGTGTTGCATCCAAAGGACTTACGGCAGTTTTAAGTCTTTTAGATGCAACACTTACGAGAAATGAAGGGGCCTGCATTTGACATTTGCCAGCCCAAACCTTTATCAATACCAAGGAACAGGACCGCAGCGATGAAGTGGCCAGTGCCCACGATTCATTTGCCCCTGCCGTCCGTCTGAGTAAGGAGATTGCCTTGACCTACTTCGCATTAATCTACGACCTCGTCGATGACATGGTGAACCGGCGTGTTCCCTACCGCGACGCCCATCTTGGCCTCGCCCGCAAAGCCCATGCTCGTGGAGACCTGCTCCTTGCTGGTGCGTTCTCCGACCCGCCGGACCGCGCCTTGCTCGTATTCCGGGCTGCCGATCCAGGTCCGGTCGAGGAATTTGTCCGCACGGACCCTTACGTGGCCAACGGCCTGGTGAAGAAGTGGGAAATCCGGCCGTGGACCGTGGTCGTAGGAAACGAGTAGGAGCGACCCATGATGATCGCCCGGCTATGGTCTGCTCGCAGCACAAAACCGCAATACACGCGTTACCTGGAACATTTCTGGCAGAGCGTCGTGCCTTCGCTGCGCCAGATCGATGGCTACGTATCGTCGAGCGTGCTTGTGCGGCCCTCCGGCGACGCCGTTGAGATTCTCGTGACCACCGTTTGGAAGTCCTTCCAAGCCATCGATGCGTTCGCCGGACCCGACCGGGAGACTGCCGTGGTGGCCAGCGAAGCAGCTGCCCTTCTTTCGGATTACGACCGGCGGGTGCGGCACTATGAAATCGCGCAGATGGACGGTCTTTCCTTCCAGCGAAACTAATTTGCATTGAAAAGCAGGAAACATTTTGGACACAACCTTCGTTACTTGGTTCAGAAGGTTGGGAGGTGTGTCCATGCGTGCCCCTTTTTTGCTGGCGGGTGTGGTTGCGTTGGCCGCGATCTCCGGCGTGGCTCAGACCAAGCTCGACGTTAAAGACATAGAGAATCATCCGTTTACGGCCGACTTTAGTTCCGGCGGAAAACTCCGCCTGAATCTGCGGTCCGGCGGCTTCCACATTGTGGGGACGCAGGACAATAAGATTACCGTGCGCGTTTCCGGGCGCAACGCCTATCGGGCCAGCGACATGCGCGTGCAGTTGGAAGGCTCAGCAAATTCCGCCGACCTCACTGTAAGCGGAGGCCCAAAGGACGAACTGGAAGTCACCATCGAGATTCCAAAGAAAACAGCGCTGTTTATACGCATGCCGGCGGGAAGCCTGGAAGTTCGGCACGTGATCGGCGATAAGGACGCAGAGATGCATGCGGGTGAGATGAATATTGATGTCGGCGACCCGAGTGATTATTCGCGCGTGGATGCGTCGGTTTACAGCGGCGATCTGGAAGCGGCTCCCTTTGGGGAATCGCACGGTGGGCTTTTCCGTTCGTTCCATAAAGAGGGAAATGGTTTGTACCATCTTCACGCGCATGTGGGCGCCGGAGAATTGTCATTGCACTAACACTTTGGTATTGGCTGCTCGCTGAAGTTCCTACACTTTGTTTGGACTGCAAATTCTTTTAGCGGAAAGTGTGGGATTTTCGCCTAGATCCCCCTCTAAAGTGGTACAGCGCCGTACTGCCTCAAGCAAAAATACTGCAACTTTTGACCGTGAAAAGTGTTCTAACTTGTATGAGGATAAGGTTAGCCATTTACGGTGCCGCTTCGCTTCTGCTGCTGGCATGTTATGCGCCCGCACAAGCGTTCCTCTCCTTGTTTTCTGGTATGCGGCAGCGCTAATACCTGTATTCTTCCCGCCGCATTCGACAGGCGCCGGAAAAATTCTCCAAAATCATTGTTTCCAAATCAAAGTCAAGGCAGACTAGCGCGCACACTGCTGCAGCCCTCGCACGCACCCTGAAAATCCCGCGACTGGAGGCTCTTGAAGATGGCCGGCCTGGCAAGCACCTTTGAAAGCGCGCCGGACGAAGCTGCTCGCGACAAATCGCTTTACGCCGTTGTGGCCCTGCTGGCCGTCTCTGTCTTCATCAATTACATTGACCGCGGCAATCTTTCGATTGCGGCTCCGATGCTCAAGGACGAGCTGCACCTTTCTGCAAAACAATTGGGCATTTTGTTGTCGGCGTTTTTCTGGACTTATACGTGGTCGCAACTTGTGTCGGGATGGCTGGTTGACCGTTTTAATGTGAACTGGATACTCGCGGGTGGATTTTTTGTTTGGACGATTGCGACGGCGGCGACCGGTTTCGTACGCGGATTCGGGATGCTGTTGGCGCTGCGGCTTATTCTTGGCGTTGGCGAGTCTGTGGCGTTTCCTTCGTACTGCACAATCCTTGCGAGGTGTTGTCCGGAAGCGCTGCGCGGGCGTGCCAACGCTTTCATCATGTCGGGGATACCCGCGGGGCCTGCGTTTGGGATTTTTCTGGGCGCGATGCTGATGGGGCGGTATGGATGGCGGTCGTTCTTCATCGCGCTGGGACTGCTTAGCCTGCTGTGGCTGGTGCCGTGGATTCAGTGGATGCCGCGAAGAGGCGGAGTTGGCGTTTCCTCAGCAGCGGGCGGTGCAGGAGTCTGGGATATTTTGGAGCAGCGGTCGGCGTGGGGAACTTTTGGCGGGCTCTTCGCTTACAATTATCTTTCGTATTTTATGCTGACGTGGCTGCCCTTTTACCTCATACACGAGCGCAATTTTTCAATGCAAAAAATGGGGACGATTGGCGGGCTGGCTTATCTGGCGCTGGCGGCTGCTTCGGTAATTTCGGGCTGGGTTTCCGATGCTTGGATCCTGGCCGGGGGAACGCCGACGCGGGTGCGTAAGACATTTACGGTCGCGGGGTTGGCGGTCAGCTCCTGCTCGTGCCTGGCCGTGGTGGTCTTCGGTTCCAATTCCCTGCTGGCGACGATTTTTCTTTTCGCGGCCTGCGTGGGCGCTGGGATGTCCAATTCCAACATCTGGGCGATCACGCAAACGATTGCTGGGCCGCGGGTGGCTGGGAAATGGACGGGAGTACAAAACTTTGTCGGAAACTTTGCCGGGTTGGTTTCGCCGGCGCTGACCGGTTATGTCGTCGACCGTACTGGGCATTTCTTTTGGGCGTTCGCGGTTGCGGCGGGCGTTTTGCTCGGAGGGGCGATCTGCTTTGCATTTATCGTCGGGCCGGTCGAGCCGGTGAAATGGCAGACGCGTAGTTTGGCGCCAGCGTCGTAGAACTGCGCTCCCTTGGCTACCGCGGTGGGCGCTCCCACCTTCCCGTTTCGGCGGAACGGAAGATGGCTTCCATCACGGCCATGTTCTGGATGGCGTCTTCGAGGGGAACCGGTACTTCTCCTTCGCCGCGAATGGCGCGCGAGAACGCGTCTCCTTGAATGGTGTACTGGTCGCAAGTGGGAATGCTTTCCGTGGTGATGCCGCTGCCGAAGACATCGCGCCCATCGTCGATGTGGATGCGACATGGGCGTTCATTTGGCGCGTTGAAAGGAATCTCGAGTTCGATGCGGCCTTTGGTGCCTAGAAATTGCATGCGCTGGTAAGGAACGAGCTGCATGCTGCACGTGAAAATGGATTGGCCTGCTGGAAAATCGAGGATCGCAGAAACCAGCCGGTCCGTTTGGAATTCCGGATCTCGTTCCACGAGGCCAATCACACGTGAGGGTTCTTCGCCGAAGATAAAGCGCGACGTGTTGATGGGATAACAGCCGATGTCCATTAGGCCGCCGCCGCCCCAGTCGAGGACATTTCTGATATTGGCCGCGTCGCGGTTGAAATAGCTGAAAAAGCCGGTGATGGAACGCAGGTCGCCGATGCGACCGCTGCGAATCAGATCGCGGGTGCGCAGCCACTGAGGGTGCGTGCGCACCATGAAGGCTTCGCCGATTTTCACGCCGGTGCGATTGCGCACATCGAGAAGAGCTTTTGCGTCGGCGACGGAGAGGCCGATCGGTTTTTCGCAGAGGACATGCTTCCCTGCTTCGGCGGCTTTTATAGACCACGGCACGTGCAAATGATTCGGCAACGGATTGTAGATGGCTTCGATATCCGGGTCGGCCAAAAGCTCTTCGTAAGACCAATAAGCTTTGGGGATGCGCAGTTTGCGAGCGACGCTCTCGGCCTTTTTGCCGTCACGGGAGGCGATGGCAACAACTTCGCTCCATTGGCCGAGCTGCATGCCGGGAATCGTTTTGCGAACGCCAATGCCCGCCGTGCTGAGGACACCCCACTTCACTTTCTTCGGTTTCGCCATCTCATTTCCTCTTGGTTTACGAGCGCCGCAAAATACTATGAACCATAGCAGTTTAGAAGCTGTATCCTTACTGCCGCTTCACACCATTATCGTCGAGGATCAAAAAAATGTTGATTCGAGCTTCCAAGTGCGCCGCAGGCCTGCTGGCCTGCCTCGCAATTATTTTCGCCGCCGCCGGCCGGCTGCACGCCACTCCCGCGGATGACCAAAAGGCTCATTTCGTTTTCACATTCCCCAAGGCGCCGTCCGGAACGGCTCTCGACGGGCGCTTGCTGCTGTTGCTCTCGACCGATCCCTCCGCCGAGCCGCGGATGCAGATTAATCTCTCCGAGAAGACCCAGATGGTCTTCGGATTCGATGTAGAGAATTTGCAGCCCGCTCAAGTCAGCGCCGCGGGCCTGACTGTCGCGGACGACGTCTTTTTCGGCTATCCGGCCCGCAATCTTCGCGACGTACCTCCCGGCGAATACTACGTCCAAGCTGTCCTTCACCGCTACGAAACGTTTCATCGCTCCGATGGTCATACCGTGAAACTCCCGATGGATCGCGGAGAAGGCCAGCACTGGAACATTGCGCCCGGCAATCTTTACAGCACGCCGCAGAAAATTACTCTCGGCACGGGAGCTACGCCGATCCGGATGATCCTCGACCAGGAAATTCCTGCGATCGAGTCGCCCAAGGACACGAAGTTTATCCGGCACATCAAGATTCAGTCGGCGCTGCTGACAAAATTCTGGGGAAGGCCGATGTATATCGGCGCGGCCGTCCTGGTTCCGGACGGTTTTGACGAGCATCCGCAAGCGCATTTTCCGGTGATGATTTTCGAGGATCATTTTGTCGGGGACTTTGAGGGCTTTCGCATCGAGCCGCCGGATGCGAACCTCAAGCCCGACTATAGCGAGCGCTTCCACATTCCCGGCTACAACCGCATCCAGCAGGAAGAGGCCTACAAATTCTACAAGCAGTGGACCGCGCCAAACTTCCCGCGCTACCTGGTGGTCAAGCTGCAGCACGCCAACCCTTACTATGACGATTCCTACGCCGTAAACTCCGCCAATCTGGGCCCTTACGGAGACGCCATCGAAACGGAGCTGATTCCCGCCATCGAAAAGGCGTTTCGCGGGATCGGCCAGGGATGGGCGCGATTTGCGTATGGCGGCTCAACCGGCGGCTGGGAATCCATCGCCGTGCAGATGTTTTATCCGGATCACTACAACGGCGCGTTTATCGCATGCCCGGACCCGATCGATTTCCATGCGTACACCCACGTGGACATCTACGGCCAGAAGAACGCCTTCTATCACGAAGGGCCGCATACGCGCGTCGCGCAGCCTGGAATGCGCAACTACCTGGGCCAGACTCTCATTTCGATCGAAGCCAACAATCAATATGAGCTGGCCCTCGGCTCGCACTCACGTTCCGGCGAACAGTTTGATATCTGGCAAGCCGTCTATTCCCCGGCTGGAGCGGACGGTTATCCGATTCCCATCTTCAACAAGGAGACCGGAGAGATTGATCACGAGGTTGCGGCTTACTGGAAGGAACACTACGACCTGACCGCCATTCTGCAGCGGGATTGGGCCACGCTGGGGCCTAAGCTGAAAGGCAAACTTCACATCTACTGCGGAAGTGCCGACAATTATTTTCTGAACGACGCCGTGTATCTGGCGGAGGATTTTCTGAAAAGCACGACAAACCCGTGGTACGACGGAGAGGTGAAGTATGGCGACCGGGCGGAGCATTGCTGGAACGGCGATCCCACCCTGCCTAATTATCTTTCCAGACTGCATTACAACACGCAGTACCTGCCAAAGATTTTAGAGCGCATCCAAAAGACGGCTCCGGCGGGAGCGGACCTGACGAGCTGGCGCTACTGAAGTTCGGCGGGAATAAAGGGCGGGCCCAGGACGGATGGGACCAAGCTTACTGGAAGTCACCTCAGAAAGCGGCGTCGAGCCGCGGCACTCCATATAAGCTTCTAGAGCAAACTAAATTGATTGCTTTCCAGGGCGAGCAGTTTTTTCTTGAGCGGAATGCCGCCGCCGAAACCGGTCAAGTGGCCGTTGCTGCCGATGACCCGGTGGCATGGAATGATAATGGGAATCGGATTGGAGCCGTTCGCAAGGCCGACGGCGCGGGAGGCTTCCGGTTTCCCGATGCGCTTCGCCAGTTGGCCGTAGCTGACAGTCTCGCCGTAAGGAATTTTTTGTAGATTGCGCCAGACTAGCATCTGGAACTCAGTGCCATGGAGAACGAGCGGCAGATCAAATTCCTTTAGCTTGCCCTCGAAATAGGCTTGCAACTGGCGAGTCACCTCTTTGAACGGAGCCTCGTCCCCGGTCCAATCGCGTTGCGGGGCTTTAGGCCGCCGGCCGCTGGCGAAATGCACGAGGCGAAGACCGCTTTCATCCGCGGCCAGCAGCAATGGACCGATGGGACTCTGCATCGTGGTGTGGAATATTGTGCTCATAAAATTAGCGTGTCCCGCGCTACTGCGCCCCTCCGCCATCCGCCGTCGCCGTCGCGTAAGGACTTAGCGAGCGGTAGCGCTTCTCGAACTCTTCACGCGTACACATGCTGCGAATGTCCGCGATGCGATCGACGGCAAGAATTCCATCGAGATGATCGATCTCATGCTGCAACAGTTCCGAGAGATCTCGTTCTTCATTGGCGCGAACTTCGTGCCACCCGCCTTTCAAATCCTGGTAGCGCACGGTAATGCTGCGGTGCCTGGACACTTGCATGAAAATAGACAGAAAGCTCAAGCAAGCGTCCCAGACAACAATTTTATCAGCGCTGCGCTCAACAATCTCGGGATTCACGAACGGCCATGGCTGGGCCCCAGGCAATTGCAGAAATATGAGGCGCAGGTTCACACCGATTTGAGGAGCGGCAATGGCCCGGCCATAGCCCGTGGTTTTTCGCCAATACGCGAGCGTGTCAGCGAGATCCGTGACGACCGCGCGAGCCTCGGGCGCGGCAGGATCCTCGACACGCCGCGCGATTTCCCGAAGTCCAGGATCGCCGAGTTGCAGAACCGTCTGAATCGCCATGCGGCTCACTCCCTCCGGAGAAAGTTGATTCTAAACCTGTTTGGCCAAGACTGCTCCGTTTCGTATAAATTCGCTTGAGGATAACGCATGCGTAATGATAGAGTTCCCGGAACTGGGGGATGCGGGCGCCACTGTCGCGGAGTGAGCGGCCGGACGGACTTATACCGTCAGGGGGACTCATGAGGAAGCAAAAAGGCTTCTCTTTGATCGAGTTGTTGATCGTCGTCGCCATCATCCTGATTATTTCTGCCATCGCCATTCCAAGCTACATGCGATCGCGCATGCAAGCCAATGAAGCTTCCGCAGTTGGCTCGGTCCGCATGATTAACACGTCCGCGGTCACCTACTCTTCGACTTACGTGGATGTGGGCTATCCCGTGAACCTGAGCGACATGGGCGGCGCGAATCCCTGCACGCCCACCTCGACCAGCGCCTGCCTGCTAGATGATTCCATCGCCCAAGGCACGAAGAGCGGGTATTTCTTCACTTGGGCAGGTGACGGGGCTACGCCATCCGTCTCGTACACGCTTTCGGCCACGCCTCTAGTCGTGGGAAGTTCGGGCCAGCGGATGTTCTGCACCGATCAAGCGGGCGTGATTCGCTACGATGCTTCTGGTGCGGGCTGCAACGAGGCGAGCGCGCCGGTTCAATAGTGTAGTGCAAGGATTTCAACTTATGGCGACGGAGCCGGAAGTGCTCAAGGCCGCGGAAGTCATTCCCGTGGAGTGGAAGCAAGAGCCTCGCTCGAAGGGCATAAGTACGCCACGCAAGAAGAAACCAAAAGAGCTTGCTGTCATCACGGAATGCTGCACCGGGTGCGCGGGCTCGCCCGCTTGTGTAGAGTACTGCCCGGTGGAAGATTGCATGTTCTGGGTGCCGGACGAGGATCATCCTCCGTTTGGACGGATTCAGGTGGACTCTGTGCTTTGCATTGGGTGCAAGAAGTGCACCAGCAAGGGGCCGGACGGCGCTTTCCTGGATGGGTGTCCGTGGGATGCAATCGTTATGCTGGATATTGCTGAGGTCGAGAAAGTTGTTGGGGTGATGAATTTCTAGGTTTTGCCTACCGCTTTGCTCTCGCAGTTATGGCTTGCTCCGTTAGTTGGGCTTGCTGCTTTACGCGATCGGGGATTTCTGGAGAGTCACGCTCGTAGTTGCGGATCGCGGGGATGTCCTGCGGTTGGCCTACCAGATAAAGCGCTCTCAATGCCTCCCAGACTTGTTCGTCGCCTGGTTCTAAGACGGCAAGCTCCGTACCAGGCGAGACGTCCGCCCCGGTTGCAACGGAGAGCGTTCGGATGCGGCCACTCATCGGCGAACGCACTTCTGTAACTTGTTGACCGCTCTGAAGCTTGGCAATCAGGCCTCCCTGATGAATGGCAGTTCCGACATGATCCGTGTCCACGACTCGGCCACCGCTCGGTGCGACGATTCGTTCTGGATAGAGGAGCGCCACAATCTGCAACCGCCCTGCGGCATCGCCGAAGCGCACGAGCGATAAAGCGGCGTTGCCTCTCACCATTGGCGAGGGATCATTGAGCATTTTCAGCAAGGCTTCGTGGAAGCCAGGCTGGGAAGTGTCCTGGCCCATCACCCAGGCATCGGTGTTGCGGACTTCTTCCACCGGATGCGCGGAAAGGCGCAGGAGATCCGGATACCAGCGAGCTGCCGTGGCGTCGTGCAACGTCAGGCGCTCGCCCAATTGCACGAGCGCGTGCTGGATGTGACGAGGATGCTTTTCGTCGTTCAGAAATTCGCTGAGCTGCTTGTCCGATAAGTGGCGGCCGAACCAGGTGCTCCACCAAAAGAGAAACGGCATCAGGATAATCAGCCAGGCGGTGGCGAAAAACAGCAGGCGGTTTCGCGTGGACATGCGGTGCCGCGCTGGGCTGGGCTGCGCGGCTGCTTCACTCACAGCACCCCCTGATTGATCAACAATGTGCGCGGTGGTGAGAGGTGAGTTGGCAGCCATGGAGTTGCTCATGTTTTCAGCCCGCCGGTGCCGCAGGCGGCTCTTTTGGTGACGGTGCTTTTTTCTTATCCAGAAAGCCAAACCATCCGCGCGCTTTCAGTTCCAAAGCAATGTTGAGCAGAAAAATCCCCGAAATCGTCAGAAGAATCAGGCTCATGAACAGGCCGTCAACGGAGGTGAGCGATCTGGCGATGACAATCCAGGCGATTCCCGCGAGCGAGACGAGTGCGAGCAGAATAGACAGTAAGAGCATCACGGGAAGCAAGGCACCTCCTTGAAATCTCCGGCGCGGCCGAGCCCCACTCGATTGTGCGGCTCGCGTTTCGTTTGCTTGCCGCGCTACTGCGCCTTAAACGTCACATCTACGGTCTTGCTGTCTTTCGCGGCTACGGTGACCTTCTGCTCTTGCGCGCCGAGCTTTTCCTGCACGAAGCCGATGGTGTAATCGCCCGGAGGCAGCCCGGTGATCACATACTTTCCATCCGCGCCACTGACGGCATAGAACGGGTTCTTCACCACGTTCATGAACATGCGCATCCAGGGATGTTGGTTGCACTGCACGGGCAACAAAATCTCTTCGCGCGCGAAGTTCTTTACCAGTGGGGCCGCTTGGGGAGCCTGCGACTCGTTCCAGTCGCGATTATTTTTCGGCGTTGGGTGAATGTTGTGGGTGGTGGGGTCGCCGTTGACGATCTTAATTGTCTGACCGGCCATGACGCCGAGGACGTGGGGCTTGTACTTGCAGCCGCTCTGCGTGAGCGTGACAGCTTCGCTCGGGACAGGAAACGTGCGGTCGCCGAGGCCATCCTTCACGTAGATGAACACGTTGGCGAGTTTGCCGTCCGCAACCACGACATTTTCCGCCGTGTTGGTGCCCGCGCAGTTGGGGTCCTGGCTCATATCGATCTTCCCTGCTTTCGGCGCCGGGCCATCAAATTTCACCGTGCCGCTGATGGTGGCCACCGTCGCGGGGTCGATGGGCGCAGCGGTGGCCGCCGGAGTCGCGGCAGGAGCGGCCGGCTGTTCCGCTGCCGGTTCTTCTTTCTTGCCGCATCCGGCCAGAAGAACCAGGCCTGGCAAAACACAGATGGCTAGCCATTTTTTCGTATTCATGATGTGACGGCACCTCACTTGAAATTTAAAAACTCGTTCAAATCTATCAGCGTGAATGGCCCCCTCCACCATTCACACCTGGCGGCGCGCTCTCCGTGGCCGCTCGCGCGTGTCCCATGGATGCGCTGACCCGCCGCTGCTCTTCCCCCGTGAGCTGGAAGATATATTCGACCAGGAGCTTCGTGTGATCCTTGTCGTAGCCTTGGAAAGAAGCAGGCGTCGGGCCAGAGAAAACCCAGTGATTATTTTCGCGCTTGAACAAGCCGGACGGCATGGCCGTGCCCGGGCTGATCGCTTGCGGGTCGATAATCCAGCGCTCGACCCAGTCGGCTTTCAAGCGGCCTCTGGCTTGCAGGAAGTTGGGCGCAGTCGCGGTGCGGTCGTGCGCTGGATCGCCGGTGGCGTGGCACTTCAGGCACGGCGCGGCGGGGCTGCTGAAGAGGCTGCGCGCCATGTCGGTTTCCTTGGCTGTCAAAATTGGCGCCTGTTCCGGAATGTATGGGAACGGCTGGCGCGAGAGAGCCTCGAAGAAGCGCACCAGCTTGCCCAACTCGTTTTCCGAAAACGAAAACGTCGGCATGCGCACTTCCAAATAGGAACGCACGCCATTGCGGTTCGTATCCGTGTCGGCAAGCGAAGGATTCCGCAGAAAACGCAGCAGCCATTCGGGATCGACACGCGCGCCCTCGGTCAGGAGCTTCGGCGGGAGCTGATCTTGGGTATCCTGATAGCGCGTCATCGTCATCAGAGAAGTTTTCTGGCCTGGGATAAATTGGTGGCAGCCCATGCAGTTGTACTTGCGGACTACCCACCAGCCTTCCTGAATATCGCGGCGGTAGTCCAGTGGACGGTATTGGTAGCTCGCCGGGAGACCGCTCTCCTGGCTGCCCATGAGAAATGTCGTGAGCGATTGCACCTGTTCCTTGGTCAAGTGCATGTTCGGCATGCGCAGTTTTTCGGTTTCCGGCTTGATTTTGCCCTGGTCCCAAATGTTGGGTTCGGCGAGTTTGTGCTCGAAGAAACCTTTGTGGTCGTACCAAGGAGCTTTTGCGGGGCCCTCTGGCAGACGCGCGAGATCGTCGGCATCGGTAATCGGTTCGTGTCCACCGCGTTGCGCGGCTTCGGTGAGCAGCGCGAAGTCGAGACGCTCGATGGGCTTGCTGCCTTCAGCCGTCAGTTCTGTGCCGATGCGGCCTTCGTCTTCCATGCCGGAAATTTCGTGGCAACCGGCGCAGCCGAAGTGGCGAATCCACTTTTTGCCTTCATCCTTCAGCCTGGGATCGTCCATGAAAGGGGCATCGAGATACGACGACGGATCCTTGGTTTTAAGCGTGATTAGATAACTGGCCACGTCCTCGGCGTCTTGCGGTGCAAGCCGCAGGCTCGGCATGACCGTCATGTTCTGAACCTCAAGCTCGTGTCCGTCGTTGGGGCAGCGGCTGTGCTCCAGGTCGAAGACGTAAGGCAGGCCCTTCTTGGCGTAGTCCTCGGGGCCGATATCTTTTTTCTCGTACATGCAATAGGGCCGCGTGCGTTCGCGGGCGTTGTGAACCCAGCGCACGAGATAGTCGTAATTGTCTTTTTCGCCGACGCGCGTGAGATTGGCCGCAAACGTACCGCCCTGCGTTTGCGCGCCTTCGCCGATGGAATGGCACGCGAGACAGCCCCGCGTCTCAAACAATGCTTTGCCATGCGCCGCGTTTCCCAGCTTGTGCTTTGCGATGGGATCTGACAATGCGGCTTGCCAGATATAAGCCGAGATAGCTTTAATCTGATCGTCGCTCAGCCGGAAGTTAGGCATTTTCGTGGTGGGACGGAAGTCGCTCGGCTTCTTCAGCCAAACGGGAATCCAGTTTTTATTCAGCTTCAGGCGAACGTCTTTCAGGTTGGGGCCGACCTTCTTCATGTCTTGCAAAAGGCTCTTGCTAGTGCGATCAAGCTGAACGATGCGCAGATCGAGTTTGCTATTGGTGACGCGCAGTGCAACGGCCCGATCGTTCAGGTGGTTGGCTTCTTCGTTGCTCGCCGCGGCGTCGGCTTGCTTCATCAAGTCGGCGGAGTGCTTCAGGTTTTCCGTCTTTTCCTGCTCGGCCTGTTTGATCTGTTGGGCCACCGAGAGCAGGTCCTCCGGTTCTTTGTCGTAGCCTTCGTAGCGATGGCAACCCATACAGCCGCGCTGGCGATAAAGGTCTTTGCCTTCGTTGAGCGTCGCGCCGACGTCGTTCATCACCAGCACCATGTCGGCGGCGTGGCAGGTCTGGCAGCCCGCTTCGACATTTGCCCGGGGGAATAGCGGCCACAGCCAGTGCTCGTAATTGCCATGAGCTTTCTCGATGCTGGTCGTCGCGCGGCCATTGCCCTGGTGGCAGGGCGAGCAGGCGAACTTTTCCGGATCGTGCGTTTTAAGCAGCTCGGGCTCCTGATGGGTGGTGAAGGCGCGCGCGTATTCGTCGGGCTTCTGGCCCTTCGGGGTCATGGAAGCGACGGTCAGTTTCACCGGCTCGCGAATTCCCATGTGGCAGGATTCGCAGCGGTCAACGATATTGGCGCTGTCCTCCCGCTCAAGAGTGGGATTGTGCTCGTTGACATTGATCTGGCGAATTTTCGGCGACCACGCTTCCACGCCGTTTTGCAAGTTGGCGAGCTGCGATGGCGTGAGGCTCACCATGTGATCGGTGACGTAGGAGTCCATCAATGTCTTTTTTTCGTTGACCGGCTTGATGAGTTCGCCGAGCTCCGCGCTCAATGCGGTGCGTTCGTTCTTCAGGTCGTTGTACGTTTTTTCCAACTCATCGAAGCTTGAGAACGTTTGGGGCTTGCCGTCGGGCATTTCGACGGTACTGGGCTGCTTTTTGTAATCATCAAGGTCTTTTTGCTTGCCGGCCTTTGAGGACGCGTTGTTCTCCGTCTCGATGTTGTACGTGGAGGCATTCACGTAGGCGCGGCGGTCGGTAAATGTGCTCTGCACGGCAAGAATTTTGCCGCTCAAATCACGCAGCTTCTCATTGATCGCTTTGATGCGCGGAGCCGCGTCCTGGCTGGCTTTATCGAAGGCCGCCTTAAGCGCCTGATAGTCAGGATTGTTCTTGACTTCATTTTCAGAAGTTCTCGATTGCGAGCGCGCGCCATTCAAAAACGCCGAATAGCGAGTCTTCCATTCATTTTGGAAAGTTTTCCAGGGCCGCTGTCCAAAATCCTCGTCCCACAAAGCCCAGAAAAGTGTAGCCATCAGGATCAGCATCGCCACCACGTAGTGCGGCGCCAGCGATTTGCTGACTATCGGATCGTCTTCGGGAATGGGCTTTTCAGGCACCACTTCCTCCTAAACGTTGAACCACGGCGTGATCCACACATACTTGATGTGGAACGCGAGGCGCAGCAGCATCTTGATGGGCAACCCGATCATGGTGATGAAAAAGACCATGAGAATGGAATATTGCAGCAGGCTCATGCGCTTGTAGTTTTTGGGATTGTAGCGGCGGAAGAAGGCGTGCACGAGCAATCCGCCAAGAACAAAAAATCCGCCAACGACGGCTGCGCCGAAAATTCCCTTGGCCCAGTTCGAGGTAATCCCGAACAGGTCGGGCAAGTCACGGTTCACTTCATAGATGAGCCGGTTGTGGTCCCACGTCTGCCCCGGCCAGAACCATTGCCAACCCGGTCCGCGGATGAAGGTCCCGATGGTGATCATCGAAACCCATAAAACAATGAAACCGAAAAGAAATGTTCCGATGGCAAACTTGCGCTGCTTCCAGGTGTAATAGCCCGCACCCAGCGGATTCGTATCTATATAGGGAATCACCATCAGGCCAAAGATGATGAGCGTAGGCATCACGACCCCGGCAATCCAAGGATCGAAGTAAACCAGCATTTCCTGCAGGCCGAGGAAATACCAGGGCGCTTTCGCGGGATTCATCGTGAGATTCGGATTCGCTGGCTCTTCCAGCGGCGCATTAAGCGAGATCGACCAGATCATCAAAATAATCGTGACGATGATGGCGGCCAGAAATTCCACGCGCAACAAAAACGGCCAGACATGCACTTCCTTCGTCCAACCCGGCTTGAACGGCCACGCCTTGCGATGATGCGTTTTCGCCAACGCCGGATCTTTTTCCAGTTGCTCGATGAGGGAATCATTGGCCTTCGCTTGTCGCCAAGCCAAATAAATGTAAAAACCGAGCAGCGGAATCATGGCCACAATCGGCACATTGTCGGGCGCGGACATGATTTCCCACAATTGTTTCCAATCCATAGTTCAGTCCGCGGGAGCTATTTCCGCGCCTCCTTTACCTCGGAGTCGAGGATGACCGGCGCCGGCCCGGAAATGCCGCCGTCCTTACGCACGCGCCAGAAATGCAAGACCATAAAAATGGAAGCGATGATGGGAATACCGATGCAATGCCAGATGTACGAGCGCAGAAGCGCATTGGCATCCACGATCGAGCCGCCAAGCAATCCAAAGCGCACGTCGTTGTAGGGCGTCATGTTCAGATAGTTGCTGAACGGCCCTTCATGTCCAAGCAGCGGAGTGGCGCGCGCCATGTTGGTGCCTACCGTCACGGCCCAGAAGCCAAGCTGATCGTCAGGCAGCAAATACCCGGTGAACGAGAGCAGCAGCGTGAGCACCAGCAAAATCACGCCAACGTTCCAATTGAACTCGCGCGGCTTTTTGTACGAACCGGTAAGAAACACGCGGAACATGTGCAACTCGACGGCAATGACCATAAGGTGCGCCGCCCAGCGGTGCATGTTGCGAAGGATTCTGCCAAACGGAACATCGTGCTCGAGGTAGAGGACATCGCGGAAAGCCTGCACCTTGGTTGGGTGGTAGTAGAACATCAGCAAGACGCCGGTGAACGTAAGCACCAGGAACAAATAAAACGTAATGCCGCCCATACCCCAGGTGTAGCTGTAGCGCACCGAGTCGCGATTGATCTTCGCAGGGTGCAAATGCAGGAAAACGTTGGAGAGCACGCCAAGAGCCCGATTGCGAGGGGTGTCATCGTGTTTGTGGCGGAAAATCGATGTGTAGACTTGCGTCTTGGTGGGATTCTTCAGCGTTTCGAGAGACTCTTTTGCTTTGGCAGGCAGATCGGTTTTCAGGGATTCAATATCTTCCTTGACCGCGTTTACCAAGCCGGTTGACTTGCCATTTTTGCCGTTCGAGTTTTTCTCATCAGGCATTGCTTGTGCTCCCGTTGCTTCCCCGCTCGAACCGTTCTCTTACTGATACCCCCAATACCGACAATCTTTCCCGCCTGCCGTACTTAGACATTCAAAAACGAACCCGGATCGCTGAAATGGGTCGGCTGCCCCTTAGGCCACTCAAAAAGCTGCGATACGTCTACAACAATCTGTCCGTCCGGCGCCAATTCAAGGCGGGCTCTGTCCATCGGGCGCGGCGCGGGCCCTTCGAAATTAATCCCTTCGCTGTCATACCCGCTGCCATGGCAAGGACACTTGAACTTGTTCTCGCTGGCCTTCCAATCGGGAGTGCAACCGAGATGCGTGCAGCGCGCGTAAATAACGAAAATGCGGTCAGGAGTGCGGTCCACCCAGATGCGATATTTCTGTTGCCATTTGGTGTCAACGCCGAGCGCGTAATCGGAGGGATAGCCAATTTTAAAAACAGTAGGAGGCTCAAACAGCGTGCGCGGAAGAAAAAATCTTATGAACGCAATAAACCAGGCACCCAGAAAACCAGCGACGGCGCACCATACCAGATTTCTGCGGGAATTATTGATACGGCTCGCCGCCGGCCCCACGGTTGGAATGCCAGCAGCTGGAGCGGCTTTGGAGGTACCGACGGCAGGCGTCCCCACAAACTTTGCAGCTTCGCCTCCGCCAGCAACTGGCGTCTTCGCTGCATCCGGTTTCGGATTAGTGGATTCCGGGGCCGCCATGCCTAACCTCCTGGAAAACTGACCTGGGCCTATTCGGCGGGCGCAAAAGACGCCGCCAATTCCCTCCCCTGAAAATGAGCGCGCTGGCCTGCGCGAAACGCGCAAAGGCACAGCAATTCTTTGGTTTTTGAAAATGACTTCATCCATCGCAAAGAGCGATGTTCCCCGCGCGAGATGAAAAAATCCCTGCGGCGGCACATCAACGCTCGGGCCAAAACTCCCGAATCACTCGTATGAACACACGGGGATGGCGTGGCCTGTAGTAGCGTCTGTGGCCCGCCGAATTTGGGTAGCGTACCTTCGAAACATCGTGAGGTCCTCAATATCACCCTGGACCCCCCAAGAAACCAGAAACGGGCCGGATATTACTCAAATTAATTTTTCTCGTCAACAAGAGTCTAAATATTTCTGCATGGCATGCGAAACCAGCCATTGGGGGCAGCAGAAAATCCCCGTTCCTTATTCCTCCCTCATCAAAAATAATAATCATTCACATGCAAGAACTACTTGCGCTCCCAAAGACCTGTGGTAGACTCCCCCCGTTTCCGGGCTTGGCGATCCAGATTCCGCAGGTTGAATGCCGCTTAAATCGCAGCGGCCGAAGATTCAATCGGGGGAGGGTCAGGGTACATGGGCCTCGTTCTTCTCGTTGTCATCTGGCTGATTACGTTCATCAGCGCCTACTTCTTCATCGCCAAGACGTGGTGGTTGCCTGTCGGTGCGTCTGCCGCCGCCGCCGGCATTGATCACCACTTCGGGACAACGTACCTGCTCATGGGCTTCGTATTTGTGGCCGCGCAAGTCCTTCTCGGACTCTTTGCGTGGCAATATAGGGATCGCGGCTCAGCCGGCAAGCCCGCTCTCTATTCTCACGGCAACAACACGCTGGAAATCACATGGACGGTGCTCACCGCAGTCTTATTTATCGGATTGAATTTCATGAGCAGTTCGATTTGGGCCTCGGAACGTTTTCGTCCCGCGGTTTCCAACGCCGTGCAAGTGGAAGTCACCGGCATGCAGTTCGCCTGGTATTTCCGCTACCCCGGCCCTGATGGAAAATTCGGCGCGACGAAGCCGGAATTGCAGGATCCATCGGCCGGCAGCGAAGGAGCCATCGGCCTCGATACTACCGACCCGGCCTCCAAAGACGATGTGGTAGCGGGAGTCATGTACGTCCCCGTGAATCGCGAAATAGAAGTGATCCTCCGCGCCGAAGACGTCATCCACAGTTTTTTCATCCCTGCCATGCGCTTCAAGCAGGACGCCGTCCCGGGCATCGCCATCCACATGCATTTCACGCCGATTACGACCGGCGACTACGAAGTCGCCTGCTCGCAACTCTGCGGCCTGGGCCACTACAAAATGCACGGCATCCTGAGAGTCGTCAGCCAGAAAGATTTCGACGAGTGGCTGGCCGCACGCGAAGCGGAGAAGCAATAACATGGCCACCGGAGAACTGGCGGCACACGGTGCACACGCCCACGCGGCTCCTACAAGCTGGATCCGCAAATACGTTTTCAGCCTCGATCACAAAGTCATCGGCATCCAGTATTTTTTCCTCGCGCTGACCGCCGTCTTCGTCGGCATGTTCCTTTCGCTGCTGATGCGCATTCACCTCATCTGGCCGGGAGTTTCTCTACCGATCTTCGGCGAAATCCAGCCCGCGACGTATCTGAGCCTGCTGACCATGCACGGCACGATCATGGTCTTCTTTGTGCTCACTACAGCTCCACAGGGCGGCTTCGGCAATTACTTCCTGCCTATTCAAATCGGCGCGCCGGACATGGCGTTCCCGGTCCTCAACATGCTTTCCTTCTGGGTGACCGCCCTCGCTTTCGGCGTGATGATCGCCGCGTTTTTTGTAGTTGGAGGCGCGCCGCTACACGGCTGGACCGGCTATCCGCCACTGAGCGCCCTGCAAGCGGCGGGACCAGGAGAGGGCTTAGGCGCGGACTTATGGATCACCAGCATCGCGCTCTTTTGCATCGGCGCGCTGATGAGCGCCTTGAACTTCATCACTACCACTTTGGACATGCGCACCAAGGGTATGACTCTCATGCGCATGCCGCTGACTTGCTGGGCCTGGTTCATCACTGCGATACTCGGCCTGCTGGCGTTTGGCGTATTGCTTTCGGCTGGAATTCTTCTGCTCCTCGATCGCAATGCGGGCACCAGCTTCTACATCCCTCTCGTCACCATCAACGGCCAACTCGCAGGCCACAAAGGCGGCTCGCCGCTTTTGTGGCAACACCTCTTCTGGTTCTTTGGCCATCCCGAGGTTTACATCGCCATTTTGCCGGCGATGGGCTTGTGCTCGCAGTTGCTCTCGGTCTTCTCTCGCAAGCCGATCTTTGGCTACAAAGCCATGGTCTACGCGTTGTTGTCCATCGGCTTCCTGGGCTTCATGGTCTGGGGCCATCACATGTTCATGAGCGGCATGAGCCCCTATACCGCTTTCGCATTTTCCGTGATGACTATGGCCATCGGCGTACCTTCGGCGATCAAAACGTTCAACTGGCTTAGCACAATATGGAAAGGACGCATTCGTTTCGCCTCGCCCATGTTGTTCGCTCTTGGCTTTGTGTCGCTGTTCGTCTCCGGCGGAATCAGCGGACCGTTTCTCGCTCAGCCTGTCCTGGATATTCAGTTGCACGACACCTATTTCGTCATTGGCCACTTTCATCTGATTATGGGTGTGGCTTCCATCTTCGGAATGTTTGCCGCCACTTACTACTGGTTCCCCAAAATGTTCGGCCGCATGATGAGCGAGGGCATGGCGCGCTGGCATTTCCTCATCACGCTGATCGGTACGTACGCCATTTTCATGCCGATGCACTATCTGGGCATGGCCGGGCATCTGCGCCGCTACTCGCAGCTCACCGAACTGAACTACCTGCATCCCCTGGTCGGTGTGCAGACCTTCATGACGTATGCGGCGTTTGTCACCATCGGCGGACAGTTCATCTTCTTGTTCAATCTTTTCTGGAGCATGAAGTTCGGCAAACGCGCCAGCGACAATCCATGGGAAGCGACCACGCTCGAATGGATAACGGCGACTCCGCCTCCTCACGACAACTTCGGCGGCCACATCCCGGTGGTCTTCAACGGACCCTACGAATACAGCGTCCCCGGCGCGCCCCGCGATTTCGTTATGCAAACGGATCCGCCGTTAGTGCTGAAGGCACATTAGGCAGTACATGGGCGACTTCACTACAACAGCTTCGGTAGACGCGGCGGAAGTTCTCGCAGATGGAGACGCTCGCCGGGCGCCAGGTCCGTCCGATTTCGCCACGCGTCTGCGGCGCGCCCGCCTGGGGATGCTTGTCTGCATAAGCGCCGTCCTGATGATCTTTATCTCCTATTCCAGCGCTTACATCGTGCGCCAAGGACTACCTACGCTCGATTCGCGCGGTGAAACGCTGATTCACGACTGGCTCCCCATCCAACTGCCAAACTTTCTGCTGGTCAATACACTCGTCTTGCTTCTCAGCACGCTTACGATGGAAGTAGCCCGGCGCCAAGCCATTCACGAAGTCGCTCTCGCCACAGCCGATCCAGTCCTTCCCCCGACTCGCGGCAAAACAAACGAAATTCCCTGGCTGGGCTTGACCGCCGTCCTCGGCTTCGCGTTTCTCGCCGGACAATGGCTGGTCTGGCGCGAACTGGGTGCCCGGGGCTTCTATCTCGCCACCAGCCCAAGCAGTTCCTTTTTTTACGTTCTCACCGGCACGCACGGCATCCATCTGCTTGGCGGAATCATTGCCCTGCTCGCGGCCAGCGCGGCGACTCTTTACTTCCGGCAATCAGCAGCTTCGCGCGGTGTGATAGTCGACGTGACCGCATGGTATTGGCATTTCATGACTTTGTTGTGGGTCTATCTTTTGTGCTTGATGAAGTTCGCGCATTAACCCTGGCGTGATCCCGCAAAGCGGGATTACCTGCCACAAGGAGGCCAAGCGCATGTCGGAAGCGACGCTGCCGCACGAGGTGCCGTCGGTCTACGAACCGTCGCTCTTTGGGACCTACTCAAAGAAAATCGGTATGTGGCTGTTCCTGATGTCAGACTCGCTGACCTTCGGCGCTCTGCTCTACGCCTACAGCTACGGCCGCATCTCCACTCCCAACTGGCCGACCCCATTTCATTCCGAGAGTATCGTCAACGCCACGATTATGACGGCGTTCCTGCTCACCAGTTCTCTAACGATGGTGCTCGCCGTGCGCGCATCCGCAGAAGGCAACGCCAGATCGCAGCGCCTCTGGATTCTCGCAACAATGGCCTGCGGCATGGGATTCGTACTCCTCCACGGCCGCGAGTGGAGCAAACTAATCTCGGAAGGCTTGAGTCTTCCGGTGTTTCCCAAGCCACCGGGTGGCGCAGCCGCGGGTGAATTCGTAAGCGTCTCCAAAGATGTCCCGCAGTTCGCCGCCACTTTTTTCGGCCTCACTGGAATGCACATGCTGCATGTCACGCTTGGCGTGGTTTATCTCGGCATCGTCGCGCTGCGCAAATATTTCATTCCCATCCTGCTGGCATTCTGGCTGCTGGCTTGGCTCGGAACGCCTGCCTACAGCCCTTTCCATTACGGCGCCCATGTTCTGCTGCTTGCCGCCATCGTCTGCACCATAATTCTCTGGCTGAAGCCCAAAATTTACGACTCATCCGACGTCGAAGTCGCCGGCCTCTACTGGCACTTCGTGGACCTCGTGTGGATGTTCATCTTTCCGTTGGTCTATCTGATGTCAGCGAAGATTCTCTAGGAGCGTCGCGCCATGGAACCCGACCAAATCGTTATCGCAGAGCGCGTGGCCGAAGAACAGCTCCATCATGGAAAAGGCCAATTCTATTGGGTCTGGATCGCGCTGCTGGTGATGACCGCCATCGAGGTCTATCTCACCTATCAGAATTTGCAGCCCGTGCGCATGCTTACCATTCTGATGGGCCTCTCACTCATCAAAGCCGCGCTCATCATCGGCTATTTCATGCACATGAAGTTTGAAGTCTCGCGAATGAAGTGGCTCACCATGGCCTCCCTGGTGGTATGCTTGGCCCTGATGATGATCTTTTTCCCGGACGCTCTTCGCATTCTCTCGTTGGGAGTGAAATGAAGCTTCGCGCGACACTCTGCACTGCCGCACTCTTGCTCGCCGCAGCCCCGGCCTTCAGCCAAGCCTGCTCGATGTGCTACAGCACCGCCAAAGCCACTTCCAAAGAAGGCCAGCGCGCCATCAGCAAAGGCGTTCTCGTCCTCCTGATCCCCCCAGTTGGCTTTATGACGGTAGGTATGGCCCTGGCCTTCCGCTACAGCCGCAAACGCGACCTCGAACAAAACCAATAACTGCCGTTCTCACCGCGCCAGCACATCCTTGTAAGCATTCAACTCAATCTTCTTCGGCTGCTTGTCGAGCGCAAAGTCCAACGCCCTCGTGGAATTTCCAATGACCTCGACCTGCCCGACCCGCACCATGCCATTTCCAAAATCAGCGTGCATCGGCACAAACATCACGAAATGTTCATCCACTTCGCTCTGCGTGACCTCCGCATGCACCTTGAACTTTCCGCCCTCGCCCGGCTTCACATCATATTTGAAGCTATACCGGGGAACCTGCGTCCCATACACCCACTCATTGAAAAACCAGTCCATGTGCCCCTTCTGAATATCCATTTGCTTTGTCATGTGCTTCTCGACGATAGCCTTGAACGATTCCGTCGAAGCCGGAGCGTTGCGATGGCTGTCAATAAAATCGTGCATCATGTCAATGAACACCTGATCGTGATTTGTGCCAGTGGGCGCACCGTCGTCCCACATCAGCGATCGCAGCATCAGCAGCACGTACGCTCCCTTGGAGTACGTCACGCCCTGATAGGCCTGTTGCGTCTTCGGCGAAATCAGCCGCAGCCCCAGCCACAACGGCCCGGCGTCGTTCGGCGAAACGCCGAAGTTATTTTTTTCCAGGATGCGCTTCCGCTGCCGTTCCCAGAATTCCAGGTAATCCTTCCTCCAGTTTCCCGGCATCGCCTGCTGCAGAAACAATCCCGCCGCAAATTCCGCAAACCCTTCCGAAAGCCACAGGTCGTGATACGACGCCCAACCGACGGCGTGTCCGAACCACTGGTGCGCCACCTCGTGAGGCGTCACCTCCTGCACGAATCCGTTGAAGTTCGTATCAATGTGCCCGAACAGCATCCATCTCTGCGTCGAGTCGATATACGCCGAAATAGGCAGGTACACCAGATTCGGCCACGACTGCCCGAAGTTAAAGTTCGGCTGTTCGGTTATATACACATTCTCGTAGGGCCCCTTGCCAAAAAACAGCGTACACACCTGCATCTGCGCGCGCGTCTGGTCCAGCGCATACTTGGTCATCGCCGACGGCGACATCGAGTTGAGGAACGCACTTTCCCCGAACCGTTTCAAACTGTCCGGCAATTCCGTCAAGTAATACCCGGAAATCTCGTAGTGCGTGACGGTGTCGGGATAATCTATCTTCTTGTACTGCCCATAATTAAATCCCGCCGTCGCCACCGGCACCGGTGTCACCCAGTGCGTCACCGCAAAGCCCTCCTCGGTGGTCTCCCCCACCAGCTTTCCCACGCTGATCACCAGGTTCGCGTGCGGAACCTTGAACGTCAGGTCGTAAAGTGCTTTCTCGCCAAATCCATTCACATTCGGATACCACGATTCCCGGGCGCCCACATAGAAGCTGCCGTTCCCCGCGTTGTAAAGAACCTTATCGCCCTGATACTCCACGACGATCGAATGCTCCTGCCCCATCGGCGGAGCCTCGTCCAGCACGGCGTAAAACGATCCGTCCCCCTTGCGATTTTCCTGGATGAAATGGATGTCGTGCCCGTTCTGGTCCGAAACGCGTGTGACCCGCAGGTTGGGAAGCAGGCCGAATTTTATGACGCGCTCCCCGGTGACGAGCGGTTCAAACGTAATTATCGCGCGGCTGAAGAGGTGGTCGTTCTTGGCGATTACAGTTTCAATGTTATAGCGCTTCGTCGCAAACAGCCGCCTTTCCTCGCGCGAGTTGGCCGTTCCCGCCTTGATCTCCGAGACGAGATGATCGGAGTACCAGATGCCGTCATTCATTCCCCCGCCATCGCAGTTGATCAGCGCCACTTCTTCCGGTGAATCCATCTGCTGCAATGCGCCAACCCGCGTGCGGATAAAGAAACGCAGGTCTTTATGAGGCGATCCATGCATGTAGGCGTTAATGAACATAGGGTGATTTGGATTGTAGATCGCAGCGAGCATGTCCGCATCGACGTTATCGATGGTCTCGCCCTGCAAAATCTCCTCCGTGAGCCCCTGGGGGATTTCATTGCGGTGGCGGACTTTGTCCTTCCAGTGTTGAAAAACGCTGACGGCTTCGGCAGGCGTTTCTGTTTTCGCCCCAAAAGCAGCGGTCATTCGCGGGTAAAGTTTGCTCGTAAATCGAAACACCACGTCCGAGAAATCTTCTTCCGCAGTCGGCCCGCCGGCCCGGCGCGACAGTTCAGTGGCATCGATGCCTGCGGGCGGCTTCAGTGTGAAGTGTCCCTGCCCAACAAAAATGGCCCCCGTCACCATGCTGTTGACGGGGGCGAGCACTGTGATCGTGCCCGATTTCAGCTGGAAGGTTCCCACATCCAGAATCAGCGCGTAATTTTCGACGCGATACGTATCCCCCAGCCCGATGTCCCGTAACTGGCGGTACGCCGGATCCGAGTTCGCGTACGCCAGGCTCTTGTCGGTGACCGTGACGCTCGTCTGCTGCGCCGCAATCTTCAGGCTGACGGCAATATCCGCCGCACCGCTCAAATCCACCGTCGTCACAACGCTGTCGAACCCGTCCTTCGTCACCTTAACGGAGTATTTTCCGGCCGCCAGATTGGGCGCGCTGAATTTTCCGGATGCATCTGAAGTGAGCACAATGGGCTGCGAAATATTCCCGCCCGTGATTTCGATCCGCGCTCCCGCAACAACTCCCCCAGAAGAGTCTTTGACGGTCCCAGACAAAGTGTCAGCGCCAGCGGTAGCAGCCAGTCCAAGGCATAGCAGCACAAGTATCGCGGCGCAAAGTGTCTGAGGAAGGGCAGATCGCCACAATCGCCGCCTGCGTCTAACCCTCTGCGTCGAATTTGCCTCGCCCTCGCGAGCCTGCTTCTTATTGGATGGACTCATGGGTTTCCGGGAAAATCGCATGGGACGCTCTATCTAACTCCGCCTTCCCCGCATCGCTCTCTGATTCACAAACCAATGCAACCGCCGCTAAACGGCCGTGGCAGAGCGGTTCAAGGGAAGCTATAACGCCCAACTTTACTACACAACGCCGTTATATCGCCTCCAGCAATACATTAAGGCTTGGTTTCAAGGCCCTGGGTGCTCTATTTCTGAGAGTCGATTTCTGTTTTCGTGACCTTCTGGGAGACTTGGGCGGGAGTCGGCAGTTGCGAGCGGTCCCATCCCCCGCCGAGAGCTTCGATCAACAGTACGGAGGCGGTCATGGCCTGGGTGCGTAGAGTGGCTAAAGTTTGTTGGTCCGAGAGCAGAGTAGTTTGCGCTACCAGGACGTTGAGATAGGTATCGACGCCAGTAAAGTAGCGGGCTTTGGCCAGTTCGAGATACCGTTCGGCGGACCGTTCGGCTTCAACTTGCTGCTGGATTTCTTTGGAGAGGATGCGCACGGCAGCGAGGTAATCTTCCACTTGTTGGAAAGCGGTCAGGACCGTTTCACGATAACTAGCGACATCCGCATTGTAAGTCGCAAGGTATTGCTGCACAGTGGCCCGGCGAAGCCCAGCGTCGAATATCGTTTCGGAGAGCGAAGTCCCTACCGACCAGATGCGGCTTGGCCAAGTAAAGAGTTGTTGAACGGACGAGCTCTCCAAGCCCGCCCCTGCGCTGATGGTTAGGTTCGGATAGTAAGCAGCGACGGCAATTCCGATCTGCGCATTGGCGGCCGCCATGCTGCGCTCGGAAGCCGCAATATCCGGCCTGCGTTCGAGAAGCTGCGATGGAATGCCGAGGGGAATTGCAGGCGGGACCGCTTGGAGCGGTTTGACGGGAATCGAGAAGGTGGATGGAGTGGTTCCGATGAGCACGGCGATGGCGTGTTCGTATTGAGCGCGGGCAACACCGAGATTGGTGCCCTGCGCTTCGGCACTCTCCAGAGCGTTTTGCGCCTCCACGAGGGAGATCTGATCATCCACACCGGTTTCATAGCGGGCGCGGGCGAGGTCCACTGATTTTTGGTCCGCGTCTATGGTTTCGTCGAAAATTTTCTGCAAGGCATCCTGGCCGCGGAGTTCAAAGAGAAACATGGCGAGACTGGCCTGTTCGGAAAGACGCTCGTTTTCGAGGTCGGCGGCGCTCAGCTGCGCGTTGTATTGAGCTTCATGGATGGTGTTGCGGACCTTGCCCCAAAGATCCGGCTCCCAGGAAGCAGAAACGGGCAGAGAATAAATCCCACTCTCGAGCTTAGGCGTTACGGCCGTGCCGCCGCTGCCTGCACTCGAGCCGACCGGTATACTGCTTAAAGTCCCCGAAGTACGAGACTTCTGGTAAGCGGGCGTGATTCCAACGGTGGGAAAAAGCTGCGCTCGCGCCTGCGCAACAAGAGTGCGCGCTGCCATGAAGTTTTCAAACGCCTGCTTGATGTTTTGGTTGTTGATGTTCAGTTGTTCTTCGAGCGCGTTCAGCTCCGCGTCGTTGTAAATTTCCCACCATTTGCCGTGGAGCATGGTATCTCCGGGCTGCGCGACCTTCCATTCACCCGCATTGGGGAAATTCGTGGGTGACTCTTTATAGGAGGCGGGGGGCGGCTGAACCGTGGCCGCCGGTTGGTGATATTTTGGCCCAACCATGCACCCAGCAAGCAAGAAAGCCACGATCGCGGAGCCGAATAAGATTTTGCGTCGAACGGTCTTCATAAATGTTTAACTCCTACTACCCTTCCGCGGCGGGGGCGGAAGCACCCGCCGGCTGAATCGTGCCGCCCTCTTTTCGCAGGAACCGGAGCCGCAGCCGATCGAGTGTGAGATAGACAACGGGAGTGGTGTAGAGCGTGAGGAGTTGGCTCATGATGAGTCCTCCAACAATGGTAATGCCGAGCGGCCGCCGCAACTCTGAACCCGTGCCCGTTCCAAATGCCAGGGGCAGCGCCCCGAAAAGCGCCGCCATGGTAGTCATGAGGATCGGACGGAAGCGAAGCATGCAGGCTTCGAAGATGGCGTCTTCCGTGTTCTTGCCGCCTTCCCGCTCGGCTTGCAGGGCAAAATCGATCATCATGATGGCATTCTTTTTTACGATACCGATCAGCAAGACGATTCCGATGATGGAAATGACGTTGAGATCCTGCTTGAAGAGCATGAGAGCGAGCATGGCGCCGACGCTGGCGGAGGGCAGAGTCGAGATGATCGTCAGGGGATGCACGAGGCTCTCGTACAGGACGCCAAGAACAATGTAAACCGCAAGGAGCGCGGTCAACACGAGGATGGGTTCCGTGCTTAGAGATTGCTGGTAAGCCTGCAAGGTTCCGGCGAAGAAGCTAAGGATCGTCGAAGGCACGCCGAGACGCTGTTTCATCGCGGCGATGCTCAGCGTGGCGTCGCTCAGCGAAACGCCGGGCGCAAGATTGAACGAGACGGTAACCGAAGGAAACAGGCCTGTGTGATTGATGGCCAGCGGTATGGTATTTGTCTGGCTGGAAGCCATCGTTAAAAGCGGTGCGTTGCCCGCGGCCGTAACGCTGCTGCTTCCCGTGGGATGGAAATAGATGTTCTTCAGCCCATCGGGGGTTTGAGAATACTGAGGGTCGACCTCCAGAACAACGTAGTATTGGTTCAGCTGGGTATAGATAATCGAGACTTCGGATTGGCCAAACGCGCTGTAAATGGCGCCATCAAGGGTCTGCGCGGTTTGCCCAAGCTTGGCGGCGGTCACGCGGTCATAATTCAATAAAATATCGAGTCCTCCGTTTTGCTGGTCGGAGTTCACGTCCTGCAAGCCGGGAACGTTTTTCATTTCCGCGAAAACGCGCGGCGCCCAGGTGGCGAGCTCGGAAATATTGTCGGACTGAAGGGTGTACTGATAGAGTGCTGCGCTGGAACGTCCTCCGATGCGGAGGTCCTGTGACGCTTGCAGGAACGCGGACGCCACAGGCAGGCGGTTCAATTGCGGGCGCAGCCGATTGATGATCTCCGGAGCGCCGATCTTTCGCTGGCCCAGTGGCTTGAGAGCAATAAAAATGTTTCCTGTATTTGTCGCGCCGTTGCCGCCCGTGAAAGCGATTACGTTATCAACGGCAGAGTCCTTATTGATCACGGCCTCCAGCTTCTGAATGGCGTCGTTCATGGCAGGAAACGAAGAGTCTTGCGGGCCTTGGACAGACCCGGCGAGCGAGCCGGTGTCCTGCTGAGGAAAGAAGCCCTTGGGAATCTTGATGACCAGTGCGATGTTTAGCGCGACGGTCAGGAAAAGAACCGTGAGGGTAATCCCAGGATTGTCCAAAACCCAGTGCAGCGTCCGACGGTACACGGACAGCATGCTTTCAAAGAATCTCTCCGACGCCTGATAGAGCCGGCCATGTTTCCTGGAATGCTCATCGCGCAGGAGGTAGGCGCACATCATCGGAGTGGTGGTGAGCGAAATAACCATGGAGACGAGAATGGCGGTGGAGAGCGTGATGGCAAATTCGCGAAAGAGCCGGCCCACGATCCCACCCATCAGCAGGAGCGGAATGAAGACGGCGATCAGCGAAATGCTGATGGATAAAACGGTGAAACCAATCTCCTGTGCGCCTTTGAGTGTGGCCGCGAAAGGGTCCATGCCCTGTTCCAAATGGCGCGTAATGTTTTCCATGACCACGATGGCGTCATCGACGACGAAGCCAGTCGAAATGGTGAGCGCCATCAGCGAAAGATTGTCCAGGCTGTAGCCGCAGAGATACATCACCGCGAATGTCCCGATTAAAGAAACCGGAACGGCTACGGCTGGGATAAGGGTCGCGCGGCCGTTCCGCAAAAAGATGAAGACCACCACGATGACCAGACCGATGGACACGATTAAGGTGCGCTCCACATCGTTTACGGATGCGCGGATGGTAGTGGTGCGGTCCAGCACAATCGTGGTCTCGATTCCTTGCGGGATGGAGGCTTTGATGGAAGGCAGCTCGGAGCGAATGCGGTCGACAGTGTCAATGATATTGGCGCCGGGTTGGCGGAAGACGATCAGCACCACGGCACGTTTGCCATTCAAATATCCGGCAGTGCGAACATTTTGCACG
>Ga0209447_10000021_pt1 | contig 41017 bp, 34 predicted proteins | sample BogFormECP04_OM3_FD_188243 | JGI IMG/M metagenome (GOLD analysis project Ga0209447, IMG submission 188243) | Bog forest soil microbial communities from Calvert Island, British Columbia, Canada - ECP04_OM3 (SPAdes) (version 2) | ecosystem: Environmental > Aquatic > Freshwater > Wetlands > Bog ... | reverse complement strand
CTCGCGCAGTGGCGCCCCGACGGCACCGGCGGCTGCGTCGCGACCGGGCTCCGCTTCTTGGAATAGCCTCGCAGTCCAAGTTGCCGGCCGGGCAGGCACCATGGTGCTGAAACCGGGGCAGCGGCCGACCCAGGCGACCGTCGAATTTGCGGATGGCTCGCAAGAAGCCGTGGCGCTCAGTAAGATCCGGTTGAAGACTTGGATGGCCGTGTGAGAAACGATATCGCCAACAGCGAACTCTCGAGGACCTCGCGCTTGACCGGCACCGCGGCGACGGGTGCGCTTGTCTTGATGATCCGCGCGTGCGCGCTCGTTCTCTTCATGGTGATGTCGATGGCGGAGCCGTTTCTCGCGGTCGTTTTGAGCGCGCTTGCAATTGGGTGTTTTTTTGTAGCGGTGTTATTCGGCTTCATTTTTCACGCGCCGTTTCCGCACCGTTGGTTCGTTCTGGGTGCATCCGTGGTGTTTCTGCTTTTGTACCTGCTGTATCGCTTCGCGATGCAGGGTGTTGAGAGACTGCTCAGGTGAAGATGGACGCGACGGCGTTCAAGCTACTGGAGCGCAAGCGTCGATTTAAGGCCCAAACAATCGAAATCGCCAAGCGGCGCATTTTGCGTCAAGAGCCGGCCACTGCCCTCGCCGCCGAGTACGGAGTCAATTTGCAGCGCATCTATACCATCGAAACCCAGGTCACCGCCGCCTGGCAGGGGCTTCACCTGCCCGCCGGTTGGTCCGAAATCACTTTAGTCGCGCCAAAACGGCTGATCGCTGAATTCAAACGCCGCAGCAGGGCCGCGCGCAAGCAATTGTTGCGCAAAACGGAGCGGCGGATTCAGTCAGTAAGCCGCCCGAAAGCCCGCTAAGGCATAGCTTTAATCGAGCAGGCTTTCCGGCCCGCCCGAGGGCGGCCTACAATGCTTGCGAGGCAAGCAATTTGCCCCGCCGAGCCCGAATCAACGAGAATCAGCAGGAGTACGAAGTGGTGTCCGCACATGTCTAACCCGGTACCGTCAGAGCCCTCCCAAATATCGCTGAAGATGACGGTTCGTGACCAGGCGCAAGCACGTGAATTGGACATGGCCTGGCGCGAAATCATCAGCGGCGAACGGCTCGCCAGGACAGAAGTGCTCGAGAACGACATCCAGTCGATCATGGACCGCGCGCAGGAAGCGCTTCAGATAATCGAAACTGCCATCGGCAACAATCCTACCTCGGGGCAAGCGGGTCGTTTAGTCCGATTCCTCGCCGGCCTCTATAACGGATCCGACTACCCCTTCGATCTCACGGATCTGCGGGTGCTCGACACCCGGTTGGCCAACGCTTGCCTCGACTACTTGAATTATGATCGCCTCGGGAAGAGGGAGGTGCATAGCCACCTCACAGGCGGTGATCGCCGTCTGCACCAATGGCTTGAAGATTGCGGAATCAAGCCTCGAAGGGACCAGGACACTGATCGAACGTTCACATAAATCGGAGGCGGCTCACAATCTGACGTCCAACTGCTGAATTTACCCTAAGCACCCACACTTGATTTGGCCGAGGGCAACCATCAAGACTCCGTTTGCAATTTCATTCATTGCCGCAGATGAGATTCTGCTGGTGACTCTGCGATTCCGTGCAGGCGCGGATCGAGATGCAATCGAATGCTGCATGTTTCAGATCGTAGATACATTTGCTGTTGTAGAAGGTCTTTCCGAAAAGGAAATGCAGGATCTATTTTGGGAGCAGAAGCGCTTGTCACCGACAGAACACTGCATCACCCTCCGGCGTCGTTTTTCTGATCCTGACTATCCGCAGAAGTTTGATGCCGCCTTCCGACGAATCACCGGGGAACTCAATGCCGCGCGGATTCACTAGACAGGGATCGATTGCGCAGATGCGATAACCGCCAATTATCGTGCGCGTGCGCCGCGAGGCGCTGGAGGGACCCGGTGCCAGTGGCACCGAGTGATCGTCGGCTCTGTGCCCGTTGCTGCCGGTAAGTAGGACTTCTTGAGCGTCTGCAATTACAAGTTGAAAGCGGTCACTCGATGCTATTCGAGATCCGCAAGCCTGAGTGCGTCCTCTAGCTGGCTTAACTTCTCGGGCGACAATGCGCCCGCATATTCGCCCAAGTCCGCTCGCGTCAGCGTGACCAGCCAGTGACAGTTAATGTAACCAGGTCGCGGCAAGCCGACACGCAATACACCTTCGCGTGGAAGGCCTTCGAGAACACCTATTGGCACTTCGACCGCGTAACCTTGAATATTTGTGCTTGCGGGAGCGACGACGCGCATCGCCTGAATATCGGCCATTCCGTCAGCCGACAAAATCACCAGGGGAATCCGTTCGTCGAACGCCCACCAGACCTGACCACGTTTTAGAATTTTACCGGTAGGCATTCCGGGTTCTTCCTATTTGTTCGATCTAAGGGCTGTCATGAAAGTGTTTTCAGAGTAGCAATAGATTGATGAGCGAGGCGAATGACAGCTCCTGGCCGGGAGTGATTTTGAACGACTCCTGAGGGGCGAGTAAGCGGCCATTCCGCCCTGCGGCGACGCCGGGGCTCAGCAAGTACAGATAACGCGCGCCCCTGGTATCGACATTTCGGGCGCATGAGCGAATCCACGGGTTTGGAGTTCGCCGCGACTAGTAGTCAAAGCGAATGTCCGCTCCGATTGTTCGGGGTCTGGTCAGGGCAATCCGTCGTTGGGTGGGAAGATCTATACCATTTGCCATCGGCAGTTCGGTTTCCGCACGCCGATCCAAGGCATTGCTCACGAATAGTCCGCCCGTCCAGCCAAGGTGCCTAACACCAAGGCGCAGGTTCAACAAACTGTATCCCGCAATGTTGTAGTAAGGGCTTTGGTAATCGTAATTCGAATTCTCGCGAGTTGAGGAATTGAAGTCACCCCTCAAATACGTGGAAGTATCCGCATCGATTGAATAATTATACTCCGCGGATGCGGCTCCCATCCAGCGCGGCGCGTACTCTAGCGTCTGCCCTGCGCTTCCCGATGAGCCGGGAACCGTCGAGGTGAGCTTCGCCTCGTTGTAGGCGAAGCTCAGACTCAGCTTCAGCGCGCGCGAAGGCGCGTAATTCATCTCGAATTCCGTACCCTTGCTTGAAGCTTTGCCGAAATTGCCGACGAAGTTAAATCCACACGTGGGCAAGGCGATGGTCTGCTGGATATTAGACCAATCGATATAGTAGGCAGCTCCGTTCATCGTAAGATGATGGTCGAGCCATTCGGTCTTTGCACCGACTTCGTAGTTCCAAATCGAATCAGGCTCAAATGCTGTCGGTGGCGTCGTGAAACCCAGAGCGGCGAGATCTGCTGCGCAGGTGCTCGGAAATGTGAACAGTGGACCGCCCTCTCGATAGCCCTTTGCGGCCGTGGTGTAAGCCAAAATATCGGGGGTAAAGTGATACGCGAGACCATATTTTGGGGTCGTACCGCGGACCTCGCTCGTATGGAAACTCGTCGGCGTCTCAACTCCTCCATTGAAAAATCCATTGATATAGACACTGTAACGTTGGCTCTGTTGATATACGCGGTCGCCGAGCGTGGCCTGAAGTCCGGGTGTCAAATCGACATTTAGCTCTCCGAATACTGCCTTTTGGACATCAAGAAAATCGTTCCAATTGTAGTAAACCGGCTCCGCGCCAACGGCCTCTTCATATTGCGGCGGCGTCGGCCAATTGAGGCTGCCGTACGCCACAGCGTGAGCGTAAAATGCCCCTAACACGCCGTGCACTGGGCCCACGCTCCCGGATGCACGAATCTCCTCTACGAAATTATGATTACCGGCCTCAGCGTATATGGCCGATGGATAAATGGCGTCTAGCGGTACTTCGAAAGCGAGAGATTTCGAGTCATCTTCGGTATTGAAGATGTAGCGGTCCATATACGAGGTGGAAGAGCTCAAGTGCACGGGTGACACATCCCCTTGAAGCGTCAGTGTGTACAACTGCACCTGGTCAGTCGATGGCTCGCGAAGCATTCGGCTCTGAATGGGATCGCTGAAGGTACCAGGCGGCGAATCGAACGTAAACGGAGCACCCAAGTCCATATGCTGATAGTACGCGGTGAGGGTCGCGGAGAAATCATCGATGGGCTTTGCCTCGATTGAGATGCGCCCGCCAAATGTCTGCTCAGTATTGATGTTCTTATCGACAGGACCTGGAAGAACGGCGAGATAGTTGTTCGGGTCGGTCGGATACCGATCGATATAGCCACTATTGTTGCGATCAAACACCATGGCGCGAACCGCCACATATCCTGGAATGATCGGCTGATTGATGAGCCCATCGACCTCCTCGTTGAAGCCTCCATGCTCTGTATCGGAAGTGGTCACTTTTGCCGTGACATGTTCTTCGGTGAGATTCGGCTGGTTGGTGATGTAGCGTACGGTTCCGCCGAAGGAACTTGCGCCGTATAACGACCCCTGGGGCCCTCGCAGCACTTCGACTCGATTCAAATCGAAGAGAGCTGGATCCATGTCGAAATTCGTCGGCTGGACCGCATTCCCGATGCCGATCGAGAGAGGCGTATCGTCGAGATAAAAGCCGACTGTATTGTTACCGGACAGTCCCCGCACGATGATTTGATTTTGGCCCGGTGCCGCAGAGACGATCGTCAGACCGGGCATGGCCCTTCCCAAATCTTCCAATGTCGTCGCACCGGTTTTCTCGATTGTCTCTGCGCTCATGACCACAATGCTCATTGGCGTATCTTGCAAGCGTTCGGCCGTCTTGCGTGCCGTGACGGTGATATCTGGAATCTCGGAATCCTGAGAACTCTCTGGCAAGGCTCCGGCATCGACCCCTGCCCTTTGAGCGAGAACCATCGACGCCTGTAGCAGTAAGACAGACATGGCGATGAGAGTCGTCGGTCGATAGGCGAATGCGTTCAGACTGTTTTTCTCCCTACAGTAGAGCGACCGAGGCTTTACAGGCTGACCAATTCATCAAGAGCCGCATGGATGGTTCTCAGATAGACCCGAATGCATATCTGAATGCAATAACCTGCGCGCAGTACACCTCTACTCTGCCCTAAAGATCCGCGCTTACTCAACCCTGGCCTAAGCTCCAGGGTAGCCCCTTCGGCAACCGATCGACAGGAAAATCTCGAGGCGAGATTGGTCGCGTCGAACCCGCGTAAAGCAATTAACCTGTCCGAAGAGTTGCAGCGGGCCAGGCCATGGGCCGAGACGAGGTCACCGGATTCGATGCGAAATCGATCGTCGTGGAAGAGAAAGAATGAGGCTGGAAACGAGGATCGAGGTTTTTTTGGATTGCGTAGGGAAGATCGTCCATCAAGTATTCTCCGCAGCGGATGCCTTTGGTCCTAGAACCGCAATGAGCAACACTGTGGCGAGCAGCGCGCCGGTCACTTCCCAGCCAACGGCGGACGTGCCGTACGCGACGAATAACGGCAGCACGCTCAACGGGACAAGTACCGCCGCCATCCGATTGCCCGCCCACGCGAGCGTGGTAAGAGACGCGCGTCTTGTGATGGGAATGAGCTCTGCGCCGTAGGTGGTCATCAGTGGCGTGTAAACCGCCACACCGGTCGTGAAGGCTAGGATCGCGATGGTCAGGAGCACCGGTCGGTCGGTGCAATAAAAGGCGCCCACCGCAAGCAGCATCACGCCACAAGTGAGCATCATCGATGTACGGCGGTCGAGACGGTCAATGACAGGTGCGGCGACGAAAGTGCTCACCGCAGGGCCAAACGTTGCCAAGGCGATATAGAGGAGTGTATCGCTGAGTCGGTGGCCGCGCTTAAGCAGCATGGGTCCCGTCAGCAGAGGAAAGGCAATCGTAGACCAAGGCTGCAAAAAATAGAGCGCGATCAAGAATCTCACCGTCCCGCGAAGCGGGGGTCCTTTGTTGGGTGGCGAATCTTTGTGAACCATTGGTGTTGCGGAATGCTCGCTCTTGCGAGAGGTGAACGTACTTGGCAACCAAAGCGGCCGCGAGCGCTCAATCCTTTCACAGATTCGCTTCGCCGCATCGGCGCGGCCGAGCGTCAACAGCCAACGTGGGGATTCGGGAAGCCAAATAAATCCTACGCCCACGATGAGCGCGGCCAACCCGCCAAACGCGAAAGGCCAGCGCCAGCCCGCGATGCCGAACGGATGCAGCGGCGTGAGCCAGCCAATCAAGAAAATGCCGATCGGCGGCGCCAGATACGCCAACGAGCACACCCAAAAGATCATCAACCCTCGATAGCCAGCGGGCGCAACCGCCGTCAGATAGGCAATCATGAGCGGCGGATAGGCCCCCAAGGCGATTCCCGACAGCAGACGGAACACGCTGAACCCCAAGGGCTTCGATTGAGTAAAAGCCAGCAGGGACATCAATCCAAGCCACAGCAAACACCCGGTTAAGGCCGCCTGCACCCCCTTGCGATCCGCAATTCGCCCAATGATGGGCGTGCCGATAACTGCCCCGATATAAACCGAGGCTAATAGCCAGGACAGTACGGTAGGGCTCAACGAGTGCGGCGGCGCTGAGAACACCGCCGATAACCCGTTGGTGACCGAGATCTCGAGCAGATCGATCCCAAAACCTACTGCACACAACAGGGCCACTAATCCATGGACGAGTTTGAGTGGAGAGGAGTCAAGGCGATCAAGTGGGGTGATCATGTCCGATGGTTGGGATCGACGCCGCTCCTCAGCGATTGCCAAAGTTCATTTTAGCCGCAGGCTCGCCCGCATCGCTGCATGCAGTGCATGCCTTGTCTGCCGCTCGGACAATAATTAACTGGGATATACAGCGATTTACACCGTGTGTGGTTATTGTCGGAATCGTCGGGTCCAACTGAGGACTGAGATTCTTCAGCATGCGTGGCGAGCGCTCGGCAATATCCGTTGGGCCGGCATCGCTTAAAGTTGCCGCTGGTGTATGGGCATTGCTGACGAGCAGCGCATATCCGGCTGATGCGCAACCCGACGACCCGACATCGGTACCGCTACAAGAGATACTCGTTACGGCGACAAAACGAGACACGACGCTACTCGAAACGCCGATCAGTATGACCGTGATCGGACCGGAGATTTTAAATACCGCCCACGTCGATGCGGTCGCCGACTTCGAGCGCTTGGTCCCGGGCCTGACGGCCATCATTTCAGGACCGGGACAGCAGCGTTACGCACTGCGCGGGTTGCAGTCGGCAGGAGGACCCGAAGTCGCCCTGTACTACGATGACATTCCGATCAGCGGGCTACCTGGCGGTTCGCTGGACACCGGCGCCGATCAGCCCGACCTGAAACTCTGGGACGTTGACCGCATCGAAGTGCTGCGGGGGCCGCAAGGAACTTTATATGGCAACGGTTCCATGGGCGGTGCCATTCGGGTCCTGTCCAAGCGCCCAGACCTCAACGATTTCTCAACAGCAACTGAAACTTATGGAGCGGCAACGCAGGGTGGAGATCCCTCCTGGGGCGCCAGCGCCATGATCAATGTGCCGATCATCGAGGATCGGTTCGCGGTGCGCGTCACGTTTTACGACCGGCACAACGGTGGATGGATCGATCAGGTGTATCACAGCAACATTGCCTTGCCCCAGAATCCCGGTGACAACCTCAATTGGGAGCATACGTGGGGCTCGCGTTTCTCGGCGACCCTCAGGGCGAGCGATCAATGGACGATCACGGCTATCGCTTACTACCAGAACCTAGAGACCGGTGACTCGTTCGAAACCTATCCCAGCTTCTCGCTCCCTGGCAATCCCTACGTGACGGAGTCCTTCGTCCGCACGCCCTGGGACGATCAATCCGCCATGCTCGATCTTACTTCGACCTACAACCTCGACTGGGCGAGCTTGGTCGCGACCGGCACCTACCAGAATCGTGTGGTCGATCAAAGCCTCGACACCACCCGCTACCTCATGAGCTTGTTCGGGTGCACCGAATTTACCTGGGACCAAACCTGTTTCGGTCCGCCCCTGGTACCCGCCGTGTCCTACGCGCATCAGGGAGTGCAGGCGTATTCCGGCGAGCTGCGGCTGGTCTCGGCGCGACCCGGCCCATTCGAGTGGGTGTTGGGTGCCTTTCTCCAACGCGCCTCGACCTACCACCATCTCCAAGTCGCGGTTGCCGACGCGGCCGGATACATCGATATCGATCCGAACACCGGAATTGCGAACAATCGTCTGTTCGCACGGACCAACTACGATCATTTCAATCAGGATGCGCTCTATGGAGAGGGCACCTATGATTTGTATCGCGGATTGAAGGCCACGGTCGGCTTGCGGTGGTTTCATTCCTACCAATCCGATCAACAAAACATTGAGCAGCAGTTCTTTCCGGGGCAACCGATCGGAGCGGAACCCTTCCAGCAGTTCAGCGAAAGCAAACTCTTCAAGAAATTTCAGCTGTCGTACGACCTCACTCCCGACACTCTGATCTATATACAGGCGGCCCAGGGATTTCGGGCCGGCGGGCCCAACTATCCGGGTGGATTTACGATTACCGCTCCGCCCTATTCCTCCGACTCAGTCTGGGACTCCGAGATCGGTTGGAAAACAGCCCTCGAAGCGGGCCACGTCTTCTGGACGGGCGCAGTGTTCCATATCGATTGGAGCAACATGCAGCAGCTTGTACCCACCCAGCTGTTCAACTACATCATCAATGCCGGTTCTGCGCGCTCCGACGGCTTCGAGACGGAGCTCGACATCCATCCTTGGCAAAGAGTCGCATTGGATCTCGGGGCATCATATGCGGACGCGCGACTGGTGGGTGCTCAGCCGCAGTCGAGCGACCCATCCATGCAGTTGTACGCCGGGGACCCGCTCGGAGGAGTTCCCAAGTGGACCGCGAATGCAAGTGTGAGTTACACGGCGCCCCTGAGCACGGGGCGGCGCTTGGTCGGACGTCTCGACTTCACCTATGAATCGAGCCGTCCGACCGTGACGGCAACCGAGAGTCCTGCCTATTTCGTGGTGAGCAGCGGGAGCCTCACTGCATTTCATCTGCTGCTTGAGAACTCGAACACGTGGACTCTTGGGCTGCACGTCACGAATCTGTTCAACAATTTCGTACCGCTCTCTGGCACAGTGTCTGACTCGAACCTCATCAAGACGGTCACGGCGGCTCCCCCGCGCACGTTCCTGCTCAATGTTACAACACGCTTCTAGTTCAGGTTTCCCGCACGACCTTGCGCGCATCCTTGTCCTCTCGCAGTCCTATGAATTTGGTGTGCCGCAACTTGTCGGCGCCGGTCCACTCCGCGAAATCGATTCGCACTACGATTTTGGGTTTGAGCCAGACGCAAGATTTCATCTTCTCCGCCGTGAGGCCTTGACCCCACCTGCCCTCCGATTGTTCTGGCAGATTCGCGAAAGGGCATTTTGAGACTTTGAGAGCTTTAATCTTCGCGAATACCTGCCGTCGGGTGGCTGGTACGAAACCGGCGCGCACACGAGCGGAAAACAACAAATCCTTGCCGCGGTAAAAGCCAAGGATGAGGGCATCGAAACCGTTGCCGCCCGGCGTATAGCCGCCTATCACAAGTTCTTGGCCCAAATTGATGCGGTACTTGCACCAGGAACCGGACCGCTTGCCAGGCTCGTAGAGTCCGTCTTGCCGCTTGGCGACCACGCCCTCGAGCCCGTGCTGCTTCATAAAGGCGAGAATCTTCGTCGAAGAGCCTACCTCGGCTGGCGAAGTGCTGATGTGATCATTGCGCTTGAGTGCCTTATCGAGAATTTGGCGCCGCCTCTGCAGTGGCAGCATCGAGACGTCCTCGCCTTTCAAGGCGAGGATATCGAATACGAAATAGTGAATCTTCGCCTCGGCCGAGCGAAAATTTTGCAAGAGATTAAAATCCGAGCGCCCTTGCTCATCGAGAGCGACGACCTCACCGTCCAGAATGGTATCGTCCGGCAGCGCCTTTAGTGCCGTCGCGATGTAGGGAAACTTCTTGTTCAAGATGTTGCCGCGGCGGGAATAAAGCGTGGTGTCGCCCTTCTTCTTCACTGCCGACAGCAGGGGAGGGAAGGGGAAGCGCGGCGTTTCGAATTGATGCATCGAAACCTGCCGCCGGTCCGCTCCGAAAAGCAGCTGATCGCGGAGTCCTTGATGGCAGGACGGGCACAGGGCACTCACCGCGGCACTGACCCGGCACGATTGCAGTGACTCCTCGTTTCACACACCGCGCAAAGGACTCGCAGTTCATACCGTCGACTTGGACGAAACGCTCTTATCCAAAGATGCGCATATTGCAGCACCAACGTACCAGACAGTTGAACCCCCGATGGGCAAACTCGCCCTGAGGAGGGGTATATGCGTATGCTTATTGTCGGTGCCGGATCCACCGGCGGCTATTTCGGCGGTCGCCTTGCACAGGCCGGGCGCGATGTCACGTTCCTGGTGCACGCTGCCCGCGCTAAGCAACTCGCCGAGCACGGTCTTCAGATTTTAAGTCCCCACGGGGATATCACACTGCGTCCACAGCTTGTCACGGCCGAGTCGCTTCCCGGCCCGTACGATGCAATATTGCTCACGGTCAAGGCGTTTTCACTGGAAGGTGCCCTGAAGGATATGGCGCCGGCGGTGGGGGCGCAGACCATGATATTGCCCGTGTTGAACGGGATGAAGCACGTCGACACCCTCAGGAATCGATTTGGCAAGGAATCAGTCGTTGGGTGTGCCTGCAAGATTGCAGGGTCCGTGGATAGTGAGGGGCGAATTGTCCTGGCGAATTTGGTCCACGATATGGCCTACGGCGAAATGAATGGCGAGGAGTCCGCGCGCATTCAGGGCCTCGACCGCTTCATGCGCGATGCTGGATTCGATGCCCGTCTCTCGCCCGATATCGAGCAGGAGATGTGGGAGAAATGGATTCTTCTCGCCGGGATGGGCGGCATCAACTGCTTAATGCGAGGCACGATCGGCGAGGTAGCGCAAGCACCCAAAGGATCGGAATTCGCGCTTGGCTTGCTCGAGGAAATCGTCGCCGTAGTTCGAAGCGTCGGCGTTCCTCCGAGTGATGAATTTCTCACCTCGGCCGCCTCAGCACTGACCACCAAGGATTCGACGACCTCATCGATGTATCGCGACCTGCAAAGAGGCGTACATATCGAAGCTGATCAAATCATCGGCGATCTCGTGGAGCGTGCTTACGCAGCGGCCGTCAAGGTGCCACTCCTCGAGTTGATCTACACGAATCTCTGCGTTTATCAACGCCGCCTCGCCGTCTGAGCAGCCCGCGGCAAACCAACTGGTGACATTATGACGAGAGATCAAATACAGAACTCGCTCGACGCCATTTACGACAAGGTTTTCAATGAGGGCCAGGCGGACCTATATCCAAGCTTGGTGGCCGGGCCGTATATTCAACACAACCCGCTGTTCCCGGATGGGCTCGAAGCCATCGTCGGCTACATCAAGAAGACCGGACGTATCCCGTGCGAGGTCAAGCGCGCCGCGATTGATGGCGATCTGGCCTTTGTGCATGTGCGCTACCTGGACTGGGGCGGCCACGAGACGGCCGGTGTCGATATCTTCCGGTTCGATGATGACGGTAAGATCCTCGAGCACTGGGACGTTCTGCAGCAGGTACCGAAGACGGCTAATAACGCGAACACTATGTTCTGAAGTAGCGGGCGACTCCGGTGCGCGACGTGCCCGCATTTTAGTGCAAGGGCTGCCCATAGCTGTGGGACTGCCACTCGTCGTCCGTTGCCCACATGGCAACTTCGTCGATATCCGCCGATAGCGAAGAAATTAATAGTTTCGCTCGATCCATGAGCGCAGCGGCGGTCGAGAAATCGTTGAGACTCAGCAATTGGTCAGCGGTTTGGTTCAGTGTCCTCAGGCGATCGAGCATAGTGGATTCGCGGCTTGACATCTCCGCCGCCAGATCGGGGTTAGTCGATGCCACTGATCGAAGTCCGGAAAACAGCTCTTGCAACAGATCCGTGGCAATACAGATGTCCGCAACGACCTCTAGAGAATCGTCGGCGTATTCAACAATCCGTGGATGGGGTGTCACTGAGCGCATTGCAGCGCCAATATCGCACGCCTTCCTCCAAGGAGTCTTGTCAGTTCTTGCCTGGTTTGTGTGTCGCCAACAACAAAAGCCAGCAACATCGGAAGGCGGCCGGAGATCCCCATGTCTGCGGATCGGAGATCTCGATCCCCATCTCAAGTGCCTTCGGGCTTCCCGTCGAGGAAAGCCAGCAATTCAGGCACGAATTCCCGAAAATATTGAAACAGAAAACCGTGGCCCGCGTCAGGATAGATAATCAATTTGGAATTGGGTATCTCTCTTTCCAACACATAAGAATTCAGCAACGGATAAGACGGATCGAATTTCCCATTGGCAATCAATACCGGCTTTTTGATGTCCTTCAGCGCGCTGAAATAATTCTTTTCCTTGTTGGCTTTGAAATTCCCCATGGCAATCGACATATTCTGATAGCTCTCGGGGGTGGCCGGCACGTCCTTATCTTTGATGAGATCGACTCTTTTTAAGTACGAGGCGCAGGCCGCCTTGGCCGTTTCCGAGCTATAAAAGAACAGAAATTGATTGTCGTCAAAATCGTATACGGGCTTTCTCGCCCTTGTGCCAAATTCCGGATTTCCAGGAGCAAAGTCGCGATTACCTGATGGGCCTGTCGCCAAGAGCACGAGCTTGTCAACGACATCCGGATGATTGATCGCAGTGATCTGGGCTACCGCTCCGCCCATTGACCATCCTAAGAAAATCGCATGTTCGATCCCCAGGGCACGGGTGAATTCAACAGCCTGATCTGCCCATGTCGTGACGCTGGTTGGGACGACTCCGCTTGAACGTCCGACGCCGGGCGCGTCAAATAAGATTACCCGGTAGCTTTTTGCGACGGCGTCCACAAAGGCCGGATCCCAATCATCCAACGTGCCTCTAAAGCGCGATAGAAAGATAATTGGCTTCCCATTTCCGATGACCTTGTACGCAATCTTTAAACCATCAACGTCGATAAAAGTTATTGGCGCTGAAATGGATGATGACGCACTCAATTGGCCGGTGAGATTATTCTGCGGGGCGCCGTCTCCGGCGATCGCTCCGGTCGAGAGACAAGCGGCAATGGGACACAGCAGCAGCTTGTGCATAGCTTTACTTCCGCGATGCGAGTCCAGCAGAACTTATGACAAGGAGTTGCTAAGCGATCTAGGACGAGCGTGCGAAATCTTGTCGCTGATTGCGACTCGGCCTTGCGGCCGCTTCGCGGATAACGCAATAGATTAAGGAACCGATTGATTTATATAATAAAAATGACTTTAACTTTATAGCATGTTTGCCTGGCTCAGTACATACGCTGTCCACGCGGAATTAATTGGCGGGGCCGACATGACCGCCTGCCCAACCTCCTCCCAATGCCTTGAACAACGCAATTTGTCCCTGCACGAGCGCGGCGTCGGCGGAGGCGACGGCGCCATCTGCTGCAACCAAGGATTGTTCAGTCGTTAGCAAGTCGAGATTGCTCACGCCACCGGCGCGATATTGATCGCTCGCAATATCAAACGAGCGGTGAATTCGCCTTCGAGCCCTATCCAGCGAGGCATGGTTCTCAATCAAGGCCCGGTAGAGCGTCAAGGCTTGCTCTGTTTCTTTCAGCGCAACCAGCACCGTCGAGTCGAAAGAGGCAAGTTCCGCGGTTCGCCCCGCCTCGGCCTGTCGAACACGGGCGCGGGCGCCTAGCTGATTCGGGAAATTCCAACTAATTGAAGGTCCCGCTCCCCAGGCAGCGCCCGCATTGGTTCCGAGCTGATTGAACTCCGTCGCAACTCCTCCATAGAATCCCGACAGCCTGACGATTGGGTAGAGTTCGGCGGTGGCAACGCCGATTTGCGCCGTTGAGGATGCCAGGCGACGCTCGGCGCGTCGCACGTCAGGGCGCCGACGTATGAGACCTGCGCCGTCACCAACTGGTATGAGCGCGACGAGATGCGGAGGCACCTCACAGGATTCAATGTCGTGTGGCGCGTTGGCGGGAGTTCTTCCCAGAACTGCGGTCAGCTCAAATAAGGCAGTGCGCCGCTCGCCCTCGAGAGACGGAAGGGTTGCGCGCACTTGCTCCACCAGCGCCTGCGCGCGCGTGACATCAAACTCGGAATTGCCGCCCGCCTCGTATCGACGCGTAACAATTTCCGACTCACGCGTCACCACGTCGAGCGAGTGGCGCGCGACCGCGAGTTGCTCCCCGATCGCGCAGACGGCCGCATAAGATCGAGCAGTCAAGGCGACCACCACCACGCGCACGGCATCGCGCTCAGCCGCCACCGCGTCCGCCCGGGTGTTAGCCGCTTCGATGGTGTTGTGTACATGACCAAAGAGATCAAGCTCGTACGAGGCTTCGAAGAGATCGTCGAGGATCCACGTGGATTTGGGCGGTCGACCTGTCAGCTCCAGGATCTCGTCAGTCGTGGGATCGCGTCCGTATACGCCACCGGCAGAAATCTCCGTGGACGGGTACCTAAGGGCGCGCGCCCCCGACAAGACGGCCTTCGCGGCGTTCAGGTTCGCCTCGGCGACCGCAAGCTCATCATTGGCACGAAGGGCTTCGAGAATCAATTCGCTGAGTCGAGGATCGTTGTATAGCTGCCACCAGGCATCGGGCGGCATAGCGGTGCTTTCAAGGGTTTCGTCCACCGAGACGAGTGGCGCGTCGGCGCCGCTGGGCAGCGCTGGCGCATGATAGTGTGGTCCGACCCGGCAGGCCTGCAAAAAGGACAGCATGCCCAGCAATGCGCCGACCGTCCTGAGGCGTCGCGTCATGGCGGTGGTCTCTTTGTTGAGAGGAGCGGCAGTGCTGACGCAGGCCCCAGGGGAGCCGCGCTGCGGAACACCAACAACATGAGCGCAACGGCGGTGAGGGCCGCAACGATCACGAAGCTGTCTGCCACAGCCTGCGTCGTCGCGGCCGCGCGCACGACATTGCCCAATACCAACTGTCCGCGGCCAATCGCACCGTCCGGGTCCACGATCCGGGTGGTCGCCGTGCCGTATGCCTTTAAACGCTCGATTACCGCAGGATCGCCTGATTGGACATGTTGTCCGATCAAATTGGAGGCGACCTGCTCGCGAACTCGCGCCACGGTTTGTATGAAGGCATTGCCAATTTCCCCTCCCATGAGGCGAGCGGTCTGCAGCACAGCGCCGAAGGTAAAGGCATCCTCCATCCGAATGTGCAGTACTCCGAAAAAGACGACACCGGAGAGCGCCAAACTCTGGCCCAGTGCTTGAAGCAACTGCGAGGGAAGAAATTCAGGCGATCCCCATAAGGGCGTCAATTGGTAGCCGACCATCAAACAAGCGACGCATATGCAAATGAATCCGATGGAGGCCACCAGTCGCGCATCGCTGTGTCGCATCATCAGTGCCGCGAGCGGACAAAATAGGAGTTGCGGAACCGCTATCCAGATGAGAGTGTCTCCGACTTCGAGAGCGCGAAATCCGCGTACCGCACCCAAGTAGAGCGGAATCAAGTAGCCCGTGCTCAGTATGGTAAGACGCAAAAAAGCAATTAAGATGAATTGAGATGGTAATGGCCTCGCGAACACCACTTTGAGGTTAATAAGCGGCCTCGGTGTCCGCGCTTCATGGACAAAGAAGCCGCCCAGCAAAACGAATCCCGCCAGAAGAAGTGCGCAAATCAGTCCCGAATTCAACCAGTCGAGTCGGTTGCCCTGATCGAGCGCCGCATAGATCAGTGTAAGGCCCGCCCCCCCTGCGGTAAGCGCAAAGAGATCCAATGGCGGGCGCATCGTAATTGGTTTGACGGCAATGCCGTATCGCAGACAGAGCGACATCAAGAACGCTAAAGGGACGTTCTGCCAGAAGATCCAATGCCAAGAGAGGTGATCGACGTACCAGCCTTCGAGTGAGGCAGATATATTGAGCGAGAGTTCCAGATGCAGCGCGTAAAGTGCGACACCGTATGCCCAATACTTAGGTGGCATATTCATCAAAATGAAACCCAGTGTCAGCGGGATGAAACACCCGGTCGCCAGGCCTCCTAAGAACTGCATCATCAAGAGCATCGGTAGATTGGTGCAAAACGGCGTCAGCAATGAGATCACTGCAAAGCCCATCGAAGCGGCAATCAACACACGACGCGGACCAAAAGCGGCGGCCAGCCAGATAGAGACCAGGGTCATAAACATCTGGGCGGAGGTCTGCGCCGTCGTAATCCAGGCACCCTCATCAAATCCTGCGCCAACGGCGCCGCGAATATCGGATAGCCCAAAGGTAGACAGCCGCCCATTGAGAGTGGAAATGAATGTTCCCAGCAGTACCCCGAGAAGGCCGAGCCAAGGGATCTTCGCAGGCGGCGTCATCCCGTGCGGTGAGACGACTTCAGAAGGGGTCGCATCCAGGGGCGTACTCATTTTCGCGACGCGGCGCGAGCGTTGATGCTCGCCTCCACTGACAGACCAGGCGCGAGCTGATCGGCAAGTCCGTCCGCGTCGTCAATGACGATCTTTACGGCAACGCGCTGCACGATCTTGGTGAAGTTGCCCGTCGCATTGTCCGGGGGGAGTAGCGCGAACTGCGCGCCTGAGGCCGGCGCGAATGCCAACACATGACCGCGTAACTGATGGCTCGGAAAAGCGTCCACACGAATTTCTGCGCGTTGGCCAACGGCCATGTGCGTAAGTTGCGTCTCTTTGTAATTGGCGATGACCCAGACATCGGGCAAGGGCGTGAGCGTCGTAATTTGACTGCCCGCCCCTACCAGCTGTCCGGGCTTCGCGCCTCGCGCGCCAAGCACTCCATCCTGAGTGGCGGTAATCGTGGTGTAACCCAAATTGATCGTCGCGGCATCGAGTGCCGCGCGCGCGCCTGTCACCGTCGCTTCACTCTGGGTCAGCTGAGCATCCAGTACAGAGAGAGTCCGTGAGGCAGCGAGCGCCTGTGCCCGAGTCTGGTTTAGCTGAGCGTCAAGTTGGGCGCGAGTTGTCTCGAGCTTCTCACTCGTCTCAGTCGACGAGGAACCTGTCTCCAGCAATCGACGTTGCCGCGACAGGTCGCGAGAATTCTGGACAATTTGCGCATCGGTCGAGGCGACTACCGCACGCGCGGCCTGGAGGTTCGCAAGTTGCAGCTCACGTTGAGCTCGAAGTACTTCGACCTGCGCCTGGGCACCAGCCAAATTGGCGCTGGCCTGCGCGACGACGGCTTTGTAGTCGTCATCCACCAACTGCGCCAGCACCTGACCCTTTCGGACCCGCTGATAGTCCTGGATGGGTAGGTCGCGAACGTATCCCGGTACCTTCGCCGAAATCGCTGTGAGGTCAGCCTGCAAATACGCATCGTCGGTCCTCTGCCATCCCTCGTGCCCTTCCCATCTCCTCCACCGGGTCGATACCACGAGAATGATGCCGATCGCCACCACGAATATCAGCACACGCCAAGCAAATTCGAATAGCCGGTTCCAGTCAACTCCCTGAGCGCTCACGTCGTCAGTCCCCGGCGCAAGCGCGGAATTCGCCGGGCGAAAATCGCACAGATATAGATGACTCGGGGCATCGGGTACTCGAAATGATCGGACACCAACTTGATGCATCGTCCGAGAACGCCCGAAGGCGCGAACACCACAAACACGCACTCAGCGTAGTCGTTGGCTGCTCTCGCGAACATCACCGAACCATCAATACGTTTCTTCGATGCTGCTCGTATTGTCAGTTTGTGCGGCAGATCCAGGGATATATCGTGCTGATGTTAGCAATCGCCCCAGTCAGTCTTAACGCGGGAAGTGGTACGAGTTCCGAGCCGATGAAAGCGGCGACTGTGGCGACACCTCCACGAGGTGGAGAGATGATCACGGACACACCGCCGACCCAACGAGAGAGGACAGTTTTTCATCGAGCGCCTCCGCGGCAGATCGCAACGGCGGGTTCTCGTCGATTACGATAAGCGAGGATGGGCGCACATAAACAACATTTGTGCCTTGAGCGTTTTCACGCTCGGTCACCAGGATCTCGACGGGAGCGAACAAGCCCGCTGTGAGGTCGTGACGGATCATGGTAATGGCTATCAGCGGATTGCCTAAAATGAGGCGAAGCGTGCGGCGATTGATGCCAAACTTCGAGATCCAACCGCCGTGATCGATTTCTGAGAACAACATGAAGCCGCTCTTACCGACGAAGCGCTCGTTCACGCTTTGAGCGAATTCGGCCTCGCCAATCGGTGCCCGCGCCAATTCCACAAGATCGGGGATACTCGCACGACCCATCAGCGCGCGCAGTCGATCCAGCACGGTGGTAAAGGGCACGGGTGTGTCGACGCTTATTCTTTTTCCGGTGAATTCGTGAGTCCGCCGGTCAACCTTTACGTTCATCGTCTGCTCCTATTGCGCCGAAGATCCTCTGAGGGACTTGTAGCCATCGATATGCTGACCGAGCGACTTGGGAGTGGCTAGTGCGTTCGTGGGCTCGTGGACGGACCGGAAACCGCACAAATGGACAAGACCGCGATGCGGAGAGTGGACCGGTGAGGGGCGGCGAGGCAGAGGAATCGCCACGAGGCTGGTCTGATCAGTTTCTCTCACCGTCTGAGTATGTAAAGTTACGCTGTTCCAAATTGGGGGCGTACAATATCAGCCAATTCGAAGGCCATAAACGGCAACGCAGGTCAATTTGCTCAAGGCACCCCGGTCGATCTGCGGACACGCTCTTAAGGCAGACGAAAAGAAAACCGGAGAAGTTGCTGACGACACCCGGAGCGCCCGTTGCCGGCGAATTTGGGGACTTTGTAATGAGCTCATGGGCCGAGGATGCACGGCATTCTTCTCTGCCGGGTTGCCGCCGAGCATTCCTGTGATCAACTCACCCGCTGAGATAAAGCGTGTGTACGAGCTGGAGAAGCTGCGGCCGCGAGCAACATGATTCGAGCACGCTGGCGGATGATGTCCCTGATCGTGATCTCATCATTGATGAGCGCACGGATTTTATGCGCGCCAGGGTCATCTCCGTTTGAACCCCCGCCAGTTGCGCCACTCGCGCCGACCGCGGTTCGCCTGCCAGTTAAGGAAGTGAGCGGCGCACGGTTCTCCCACCTGTCAACACTGGACGGACTCTCGCAAACGCGAGTGGCGCAAATTGTCCAGGACGACAAAGGATTCATGTGGTTTGGTACACAATACGGGCTCAATCGCTATGATGGCTATGAGTTTCGCCTCTATGTTCATGATCCGGACGATCTCGACAGCCTATCCAGCGCCTATATATTTGCACTGTTCAAGGATCGTTCTGGCAATCTGTGGATTGGCTGTAATGAAGTGCTGGATCGCTTCGATCCTCGCACCGAACATTTTACCCACTATCGCATCGACGGGGATTCAGCGCCCGGGCTAGGCGATACGGTAGTGCATATTTCGCAAGACCACGACGGCATGTTGTGGTTGGCGACCGGCAACGGTCTTCACCGCCTGGACCCCGCTACCGGCCGGATGCTGCATTTCCAGCATGATCCGGCTGACCCGAGAACTCTCAGCACTAACGACATCACTTGGTCGGGCGAGGATCGCGAAGGACGTTTTTGGGTAGGGAACGCCAATTTCCTGGCGGAATTTGACAGGCAAAAGGGCAAGGTTGTTCGGCGCGTAGCACTACCGGATGCAAGGCAGACGCGCTTCTTCCAAGATCGCCAAGGCGTCTTTTGGATCGTTCACGCACATGGGACGGGACTCGCTCTTTTCGATACCGCGAAAAATATCGCAGTTCCTTACACTTTTTATAAGGACGATCCACCGGAGAATGGAGCGACCGGAATTTTGGACGTTGTCGAAGATCACTCGGGCGATCTTTGGATGGGATCACTCGGAATGGGCTTGCTAAAATTTGACAGTTCTCGTCGCCGTATAGAGTGGTTTAGAAATCATTCGTCGGACGTGCATTCTATCGGCGAGGACAAGGTTATCAGCCTATTTCGGGACCGTGACGATGGCATTTGGGCGGGGCTTCACAGTAGCGGCATTGCCCGTTTATCCGCGCAGAATGTTCCGTTCGAATCCTTCAAGCATGATCCGGCTGATCCCAATAGCCTGACCCTTACCTTTGTGAATGCGGTCTTCCAAGCAAGAGACGGCACGCTTTGGATCGGCAACGACGACGGCCTCAATCGCATCGATCGAACCACCGGCAAGCGAACCCTTGTGTCTGCCGGGTTGTCGGAAAATCCGATGGTTATCTCGATCGCTCAAGACCAAGAGGGATGGATATGGATTGGCACAAATAGCGAAGGCCTTCGCCGAATTGATCCGGTGTCCGGTAACTATCGCTCCTATCGTCACTCTCAGACAGAGTCTGGGTCGTTGAGCAACGACCAAGTCTATCGTCTTTTCATCGACCATCTTGGAACGCTATGGGCAGCGACCGATGATGGTCTCGATCGATTCGATCGCGCCACCGGCACTTTTCACACTTATAAAGTGCAGGCGTGGAGTCGACGCAGCCAGAGTTATGTGTCAATCGCGGAGGATTCGTCAGGGCGACTGTGGCTCGGTACCGCACAGTCCGGCCTACATCGATTCGATCCTCGTACTGGCGAGTTTACAATCTATCGTGCCGACCCGCGGCAACCACAGGGATTGCGGGACAATACGGTACCTAACGTTTATGTCGATAAGACCGACATCGTTTGGGCGGCCACACAGCTTGGATTGAATCGCTTAGATCCGAAGACGGGACTCTTTTCGGCCTTCGATACGAGAAACGGACTTCCGGGAAACAGCATTTCTTGCATCCGCGAGGATGCAAGCGGGAATCTTTGGCTCAGTACCAACAATGGAATTTCGAGGTTTGATCCGAAGACGCAAACATTCGCGAACTACTCCGAGAGCGACGGACTTCCCGGGAATGACTTTACGGGCTGGGACACCTGCACCACGACGCGAGAGGGAGAACTTTTCTTCGGCGGTTTCGCGGGTGCCGTGGGGTTTTATCCGGAACAGGTGACCGTAACGCGGTCGCCAATTCCTGTCGTGTTGACCAGCCTCGATGTTGGGGGCGTGCGCGAGCGAGTTGGCTACGGGAATACTCTCACGCAAGCCATCTCCTACTCGCAGGCGATAAGGTTGACTCACGCGCAGACTCAGTTTTCACTGACTTTCGCGGGCCTGCGCTACGAAAATCCAGCGTCGATTCGTTATCGGTACAGGCTAGTAGGCTTCGATCCACACTGGAACGAGGTCGACAGTCGGAACCGCCGCGCAACATACACGAGCCTCCCGGCGGGCGCTTACACCTTTGAGGTCCAGGCAGCGAGCGCGCTGGGTCAATGGAGCGAACCCGGCGAATCGCTGAAGATCAAGATACTACCCGCTTGGTGGTCTACCTGGTGGTTTCGAGCACTCTATACTGCTCTCGCTCTGCTTGGTCTTTGGTTTATATATCGACAGCGGATCACACGGGTTTCGCGGCAGATGACCGCGCGAATGGAGGAAAGAGTGCGCGAGCGCACTCGAATTGCGCAGGACCTGCACGATACCGTTCTACAGGGTCTGCTGGGCGCTTCTATGCAACTTGCCGTTGCGAAAAATCAACTGGAGGCCGATTCGCGAGCCAAGCCGCTTGTCGAGCGCGTATTTGGCTTGATCGGCCAAATGATCCAGGAGAGTCGCAATGTCGTGTCGGGGTTGCGAACTCGCGATCCTCTGTCAGAGAGCCTGGAGGACGAAATCGCAAAGATTCCCCTTCAAACTCCTCTCTCTTCCGACGCAGACTTTAAGGTAATCGTGGAGGGCACCCCCAAAGCATTAAGAAGAGCGGTTCGCGAGCAACTCTACTGGATCGCCAGAGAGTCGATCACCAACGCGTTCCGACACTCAGGGGCGACTCTGATAGAGGTGCTGCTGGAGTATGGGAGTGACGGGTTCCGATTGGTCGTGCGAGACAATGGCATCGGTATGGATACGCCGAGCGTTCGAGCCGGCGAGGGCCATTGGGGGCTCTCGGGGTTAACCGAACGAGCACGACGCATTGGGGCGCAGATCAAAATTACCAGCGGCAAGGCAGCCGGTACCGAAATCGATGTGAATCTTCACAGGAAAATGGTCTACGAGGACAAGCGCAGCATGGCGGCCGCCCCCGTTGAAGAGACTGACCTCTGAACAGCATTCGCTTAGATAGGACAGCTAGGCGCGCGGGCGAAACATTGCCAGACATTTTCGTTCAGTCTCAGCTCCTTGCCCCTTCCCGTTTCCGATTGCGCCTTCGATGGCAAGTGACCGAAGCTGCGTCGCAGTTGCGCGCCACTACTTCTCCTTGGTGTAAATCCGAGTAAATCGATGGTGTGAGGCGCCACTGGATAAAGCTGCCGCCATTTCCGTGCCGTCGTCGGACGTGCCATCAGTTCGCTTTAGGCTCCAAACCTTTTGATCATTTGTGCGGCCAAGTTCCTGCAAGCACTGCATCTGCGACCGCGCTAATCTGCCCCTGCGTTTAAGTTGAGCGATTTAACGAGGAACTTCCAATGAGACCTCTAAAACGGATCGGCATTGTGGGTGGAGTACGTATCCCGTTCGCGCGCATCAATACAAGCTATGTGCACATGAGCAATTTCGACCTACTCACTGCGACGCTCAAGGGATTAGCGGATCGCTTTGGGTTGTCTAGTGAGCGCCTCGGGGAAGTCGCGGCTGGTGCAGTGGTCAAGCACACTCGTGACTCGAATCTGACTCGAGATTCCGTCCTCGCCGCGGGCTTGCATCCGGAGACACCGGCCTACGATGTGCAGCAAGCGTGCGCGACCTCGCTTCAGACCGCTATTGTGGTGGGCAATAAGATCGCCACCGGCCAAATCGAGGTGGGTATCGCCGGTGGGGTGGATTCCGCATCGGATGCGCCGGTCGTTGTTCAAGAGCAATTCAGAGCGTTCGTACTGAACCTGCATCATGCGCGTTCCCGTAGCGAGCGGCTTCGGCTGTATTCACAGTTTCGATTGCGCATGCTCATACCGCAAGTCCCGAATATCAACGATCGATTTACTGGGCTTTCTATGGGCCAACACTGCGAGCTGATGGTGAAGCGGTGGAATATCAGCCGGATCGCCCAGGACGAACTCGCCCTCAATAGTCACAAGTTGGCCATCAGCGCTTATGATCGCGGCTTTTTCAAAGATTTACTGGTGCCGTGGGCCGGATTGGAACGAGACAACAATCTTCGCACTGATACGTCGCTCGAAAAACTCTCTCGCCTGCGACCGGCGTTTGATACCTCATCTGGAAGGGGGACCATTACGGCCGGCAATTCGACTCCACTCACCGATGGCGCGGCTGCGGTAGCGCTGGCTTGCGAACAGTGGGCGATTGACCGTGGACTTTCTATGCAGGCTTACATGGTGGATGCCGAGACCGCCGCTGTGAACTACATCGGGCCGGAGGCGGAAGGCCTTCTCATGGCACCAGTCTACGCCGTGCCGCGGCTGCTGCTGCGAAATTGCTTACGGCTTCAAGACTTCGATTTCTATGAAATCCACGAGGCATTCAGTGGACAGGTTCTTTGTACACTCGCCGCATGGGAGAATGATCAGTACTGCCGAGAGGTGCTGAATCTGCCTGCAGCGCTCGGCGCCATTGATCGCTCGCGCCTCAACGTCAATGGCGGCTCGGTTGGTCTTGGCCATCCGTTTGCGGCTACCGGGGCACGTATATTGGCAAGCGCCGCTAAGCATCTCGCGCAATATCGCGCTCACACCGGGCAACAGGCTCGGACGTTGGTGTCCGTCTGTGCTGCGGGCGGTCTCGGTGCGACGGCCATCCTGCAAACCGATTGAATCGACACCGTCGCATAATTACTACAGTGTTCCGAGGATCTCTCGTGCCGCACACAGATCATGGGTATCGTGACCTTCGGTATATTGACGGTACACCGATGTCAGCAGATTTCGGCCTTCCGGTGCGCGACGCGTGTCTCGCCACAGTGTGGCAAGGTCTGATGCCGTGCGCAGCTGCCATGACAGAGCGCTCTGTTTCTCCGCAATTTTCAACGATCGCACGAGCATCGCCTCAGCCTTTTTTTCCCCAGCGGGAGAACTCCCCCCCAGCCGTGCCTTGAGCCGCAACAACTCCGAGGAACACCAACTATCGGGCGGGAGATGGTGGTGGGGTCGATCAGGCGCCATCATAATCGGCTGACCAAAGGTAAGCACCGTGTGGGTGATGAGTCCGCCAGGCGCGGGAGAAATGGCCTCGAGCCACGTAGAAGAATCGAGAATTCCCTCGGCCGCCCTGGCATAGCGTTCACCGTACTGACGCCAACCATCCAGTCGATAGCGAATCGCATGTTCGATCAGGCGGGTTGTAATAGCCGCCGCATCTTCTCGATCGCCGCGCCAGAATGCCACCGGGCACGCGGCGAGCGCGAGGGCCTGGCATAACGAGAACGCGTTGTCCGCTTCCGCGTAAGCAACGGCGCGCCCCGCCATCTCCTTCGCCTGGTCCGGCATTCCTTCCAACCATAACACTCTGGACAGGATGATTCGCATAGACACACGATGATCTACGGGCATCGAGATGTAACAAAGGGGCGCCACATTGACAAAGCTGTCTAAGACCCACTCGGCTAATTGTCGGGCCATCGTATGATTGCCGCGGAAGTGTTCGGTCTGAGCTTGAAGTCTTCGCCCCACGAGGACCGCCGTCGGGTCTTTCACCGATTCTGCCCAAGCACTCAGTTGCCGGGCCGCCTGTAGTGCTCGTTCATAGTCGCCACATTCCACCAGGCCTATTGCTTTGCTGACAAGGAAGCTCGTTTGTTGCGCCAAAGGCCCGGAGGGAATCGAGGCAGGAAGCGCGGGGCGGGCGCGCTCGCCCGTGTCTCCCAAATGTTTGCTCAACTCCAATAGCGCGTTCCTTAATCGGGCTTCGATCGCCGCATCGCTCACATCAAGCCGCAACAGTGCTGAAAGCGCCTGTTCGGCGCGGTCGCGGAATTCCTCGGTTAAGGCAAGTTGAAATCCAAACGGGATCGAACTCGCCGTGAGGCTGGCACCGAGGAGGACGTCTCCCGAGCAACCGAGTGACCAATCAAGCGCAGCGCGAATATCCTCCAATGCGAACTCGTATGCCCTCAGCCATTCATCTCTGGACATTGCTGTCCAATCCAGCTCCGCTTGGCGCATCAATCGACCTATCTGCTGACTATGCCAATGGTAGCTCGGAGCGGCATCAGTCGACTTGAGAAGCTTCTCAAAGGCGTAGGTTCGGGTTGTATAAAGCAGACGATGCAACACTTGAGTCCCGCCCGCATCTACGGTGATCAAGGAACGATCCACCAAACTCAGAATGCAACGTGCCGCCTCCTCTTCCGTCAATCCGTCTCGGGCACAGACTCCGAGACCAAATGCGAAATTGAAGCGGCCGCGAATGATGGCAAGGCGTTGAAGAACGACTTGTTCGGTGACAGAGAGGAGCGCGTAGCTCCAATCAAGCGTCGCCCGCAAGGTTTGGTGATGCGTAACTCCGGCGCGACGCCCGATGGAGTCCCACACGAATTGGTCCTGGAGCCGAATGGAGAGGTGGTTGATGCTCATTTGCCCAAGGCGTGCAGCCGCAAGCTCAATTGCCAAAGGAATCCCATCCAACTGGTGACAGATTGAAGCCACCATGTCGAGGTTCGAATTGTTTAGTTCGAAAGTCTGATCTGCGCCTCGAGCACGCTCCATGAATAATTCTATCGATGGCACCTTGGCCGCTGATCGTAGGCAGAGCTTCTGGCCGGCTTGAGGAGTGTCCAACGGGAGCACGCGATGCTGCCACTCTCCCTCGACGCGCAGTGGCTCGCGGCTAGTCGCCAAAACGTGCAACAAATGATTGCGGCGAAGCAAAGCCTCAATCGTGCTTGCGGCCGCCGAGATAAGGTGCTCACAGTTATCGATCACGAGAAGCATGCGCTTATTCCGCAGGTACCTAACGAGCGCCGGCACAGGATCGCTTGCTTGGACCGAAAGCCCGATAGCTGTGGCAAGTGCAATCGCCACAAGAGCGGGGTCCGAAACAGTGGTGAGGTCAACAAAGTTCGCGCCGTCCGGAAAGGCGTGTGCGCACGAGGTCGACGCCGCCAATGCCAGCGCGCTCTTTCCAACGCCTCCCGCGCCGACGAGAGTTACAAGCCGTCGCTCGCAGGTCAGCTGAGAGATGGTCTCGAGTTCCCGTTTCCGGCCAACAAGATGGGTTACGTGTGAAGGCAACCGATGCGTCGGTGCGCTGGGCAACGACACGTCGACTAATTCGGCCGCGACTTTTGCTACAAAAACATATCCACGGCCGATAATATTGACTATGTACCGTTCGCCCGCTTTCCCGTCGCCGAGCGCTCGGCGAAGTGCCGCAATGTGGATGCGAAGATTCACCTCTTCCACCACACGCCGTGGCCATGCGCGGGCGATGAGTTCTTCCTTGGAGACGACATTCCCCGCGTGCTCAACAAGCGTCGTAAGAATGTCAAATGCTCGATCGCCGAGTGGGATCTGTCGCGCGTCCTCGAGCAGCACCCGTTCCGTAGGCATCAATTGAAACGGACCAAACCGCGCGACACGCCGCGCACTCGAGACGCCGGGGAGAACGGGAGTCGGTAATTCCGTCATTGGCACAGTCAGCGGTTCCTACCCGTGTTTCCCTTTGAGCATTCCGCTCGATTCCAAGCGTTGTCCGCGGCTCGCAATCGCCAACTGGCTTGGTTAGTCTCGCACGCTAACGCTCACAACTGGCATGCGCATCACACCTGACGGTACCGTGCTGCCCCCCCTTTCGAGGGGGGTGCAGAGCTTAAATCGCGTTAATTCGAAGGTGTATAGTGGACGCCCCAGCGATTTCCATGTGCCCGGACATGCACGAGCCTGCAAAACCGATCAAAGTGATGGCGGTTGATGATCACCCGTTGTTTCTCGAAGGTGTCGCCGCTGTTATCGGAACCGCTCACGATATCGAGTTGATTGCCACCGTGTCGTCGGGCGAGGATGCCATCAAGTCCTACCGCGCCATGCGACCGGATGTCACGCTGATGGATCTACGGCTGTCAGACATGAATGGGATCGAAGCCATTCAGGCGATCCGCCGTGAATTCGCCAATGCGCGAATCATCGTACTTACCAGCCACACGGGCTATCGTCTGGCGCACCGCGCGCTCGATGCCGGCGCGGCGGCGTACTTACTGAAAGACAACGCGCACCATGAATTGATAAGCACTATTCGCGATGTGAATCAAGGACGCAGGACGGTCGATCCAACGGTCGCGCGCGAATTGGCGCATCACATCGCCGATTCGCCTTTGACGGAACGCGAACTTGAGGTCTTGACGCTTGTCGGCGACGGAAATACCAACCGGGCAGTCGCAGAGGCTCTCGGAATCCACGAGGATACCGTGAAGGGCCACGTGAAAAGCATTCTTGCCAAACTCCCCGCCCGCGATCGGACGCACGCGGTCACGGTCGCTATTCGCCGCGGGATCATTTCTCTTTAGGCCCCCACTTTCGGGGGTGCCGGTGCTCGCCCGCTGGTGTGTTTCGGTGTTGTTGCGTGCCGGCTAGGCTTCTCAATATGCAGCGATGCTTCACCACGTTCCCTGATCACTGGCCGGGCATCGGCTTGCTTATCTTGCGCTTGACGCTGGCCGCGATACCCATTGCGCAGGTGGCTCGTCTATGGGATGGGTCCTGGACTCCAACTGCGACAGTACTGTTTGGCCTGGAAGCCGGCTGTGCGGGCCTACTTCTTTTCGGCCTCTTGACCCCGATTGCCGCTGCTCTTATTGCGCTCGTGGAATGCGCAATGTTCCTGAGCACTTACGACCGCGTCCATCTTCTCGTTGCGACGCTGGGCTTGGTTGTTCTCATGCTCGGGCCAGGGGTCTGGTCCGTCGACTCGCGGCTTTTTGGAAGGCGGCGAATCCACATAGAGGGTCTGGGGCATCCACCCTAGAAATGGATGATCCCACGACGGATCGCAATTGCGAGTGCTTCTGCTCGATCCTTCGCGCCCAACTTACCGAGAATATGGCGTAGATGACTCTTCACCGTATCCTGCGAAATAGAAAGGCGTCGGCCCATCTCGCCGTTTTGCGTTCCTTGAGCTACCTCGCTCAATATTTGCATCTCACGCTCGGTGAGGGATTCGTTACCCAGATGCTGCGCGAGAGTTTGCGCCACCGCGCTGGGTACGTACTTCCGACCCGCGTGGACCGCACGAATGGCCGCAACCAACTCGTCGTGGTCACAATGTTTCAGCAGATAGCCGAACGCGCCCCCTTCGAGGGCCCGTTGAATCTCGCTATCGCCTCCGTAGGTCGTGAGCATCACAATACGAGCCTTAGGAGATTGGCCTAGAACCGCACGGAGCACATCTAGACCGCTCGCGTCCGGCAAGCGCATGTCAAGCAACATGAGACTCGGGCGCCAAACCATGAATTGAGTGATCGCTTCCGCGGCAGTCGATGCGGTGCCTGCCAGGCGCATGTCGGGCTGGTGTGCGATTACTGCGCCGATACCTTCGAGAAACAACGGATGATCATCGACGCACAAGATGGTGATCGGGTCGGCCTGCGATTCGGCACTGGCAGGGGGCAAAGTGTTCGTGGTGTCCTCCGGTCACTCCAGCGACTCATCTTAGCAAGTATTGCTCACCTCTCCCACGTCGGGCTTCCGGCACGCTCTTCCATTGTGACGAACACGACCGGACAAGAATCCGGACTTCGATAACAGGGATTTACGGCACGTAACAGCAATTTATTTGAGAACCTCTCTATAGTGGATTCGGCGACGAAAGGTACCTGTATGCACGCAAATACACCATCGAAGTCCGGAAAGGAACTACCCACCTTTGGCCCCGTAATTGGGTCATTCAAGGGAACGCTAGACGCTCTCTTCGAAGCTCCTGAGTCTTCAGACTCATCGCTCTCATCCGATGGTCTACGCGAGGCGGTCCATGAGATGTTCCATGCTATCAGCAACCTCCTGAACGAAGAACTCGATTCGGCCCAGACGTGCCTACAGCGTGCAGCATCGGCGCTGCGTCTCGCTCCGCGTTCGACGGAGATCGGCAGCATTGCGCTGAAGAGGTCGCATCCGATTATCCGAGGGGGTCTTGCACCATGGCAGGCGAGACTTTTGAAAACGCACATCGAGACTCACCTCGATACCACCATCCGAACGAAGGAATTGGCTAAACTCGTCCAGCTCAGTTCATTCCATTTCTGTCGGGTCTTTCGCGTAAGTTTCGGTAGCTCTCCCCACGGCTACGTTACTAAGCGGCGCATCGAGCGGGCTCAAGGGCTCATTCTCACCCGCAAGTTGCCGCTTGGCCAAATTGCCGTAGACTGCGGATTTGCGGATCAAGCTCACTTCACTAAACTGTTCCGTCGGTTGACGGGCGAAAGTCCCGGCGAGTGGCGAAGAATGCGAGCGGAAGACGACGCAGGTCGTGCGATCGTCTGCGAGCTGCAAGGAGCATCTCTCGAAGTCGCGATTAGTCCGATAGTCTCCGATGCCACGGCGACCCTGCCGCCGCCATATGATATGAGTATCGAAATAACTGACGCATGTAGGCGAGGGAGAACAACTCCTTACGCGGATAGTCAAAATCCTTTCCTATGTACGCCACGTTGAAGTCTTCCCCATTCTGATCGGCGGCCACTTCTAAGCGATACAAATCGTTTACAGCCTCCACATCAATTAGCGCATCGATCGCTTGGCGAGCAACGGTGATTGAACGGCGTTGAACGGCTTGCCATAGCGGATCGATTCGACCGTTGCGAATGATGTATACGGTTCGGTGGCGCCGTTCCTCCGAGCGCCCTCCAACCAACATTTGAATTAATCCGCCGCTTTTTCGCTACGCAAATAGCACTTTTGACCAATTTTAGACAAATCAGTGCAAGCGTTCTCCGCTCTCGATCCGCCACGATCACGATCTTTATTCCTCGACCACAATGAGTACCCCAATGGCCAAGTCAGTTCTGAGTCTGTTAATTGCCCTGTTCATGTCAAGCATTGCGGCGGCAGACGCCGCTTCCTCCTCCTCCCCTGTTGCGGACGGAGCGATCCCGTCAGCCTACGTATGGCTGAGTGGCGGCGCCGTCGCTATCGGGATCGGATACACCTGGGGCCACGGCACCCTTTACTACAGCAAAGACCAAAAACAATACAAATTCAAACTCGCGGGCGTGTCTATCGCTGATGTGGGCGGAGCGGGGATCACTGCAGAGGGCGAGGTCTACAATTTGACGTCGCCGGCAGACCTTTCGGGCGACTACAAGGCAGTCACTGCCGGGGTGACTATCATTGAGGGTGGTTCGGTGGCCTACCTCAAGAACGACAAGGGCGTGGTCATCAAGTTGCACTCACAGACCGGCGGACTCCGATTCAATCTATCCGCCAATGGCATGCGCATCACGGTCGAATCCTAATTAGCTTTGGGGATGGCGCAATAACGGTTGGCACCCTTGGATCACTGCCACGCCACGTCCAGAAAAATCCTGCAATCGCGATGCGGCTCTTTTTACTTTCGGCGATGCGACGCTCATGAATTGTGGCGTGATCGCCGCGGCTTGTTCGTCTCTTTGGCTTCATCGACCGTCGATCGTGAAGTTCTGGTCCTGTCGGTCTCTGACACGGGGCCCGGGATCTCTGCCGAGGACCTGCACCGCTCTTACTCGTTCAACTCCGCGCCGGCCGTTTCGAGGCTGGGATGGGGCTCGGTCTGGCGATCGCTCGGAAAACGGCGGAGTTCTTGGGCCACCAATTTGATTAACCACCGGGGCGCACCTCGGGACCTGCATTCTGTTATATGTACCGCTGGGAAACACAGTGCGCACAACGCGCATCTCAATCCATAAATGTAAGCCGCCGGAGCTGTTGGTTCCTATGCCCTGCCGGCGAAGATCAGGCGCCCCGGCCCCAGAAGCGCTGTGATTTCGGGCAAGCTTGTACCGGCGACTGCCAAACAGCCCTCGCTGCGACCGAGCATCCCTAACTCCCCGATGACCCGATCGTTCACATACCAGGCGCCATGAACCACGATCGCCCGGGACAGCGCGTTGCTATTGGTGGGGTCAAGCCCCTCGAGCCGCATCGAGAGCCCGTGTGCGCCAACATACAGAGCCCCCGTTCGATAGGCTCCGGCGGAGGTCGCATTCGAGTGTGGCTCATTGGAAAAGCGCTTAAGCCATCCGGTATGAGCTGGGTCGGAGCCCCTGCCGTGAGCAACCAGATGTGAGCGCACGCTGCCCTTCGCAAGGTTCACGATGTGCAAGCGCGGCGCATACGAGGGCAGTGAGAAGTCAGCGACACCGATAAAGTCACGATAGCTGATGCTGTTCTCATGTTGCTTAAGTGCCTCGAGCGCTCGGCGAAGCAAATCCGGATCAAGCATCCCGCCGATGCCGGGCGCACGCCCGGAGGCCAGTGCTGCTCCGGCAGACCCGCAAGCAAGACCAGCCAGCGCAAGATTGAAAAAAAGACGGCGGGAAACGACCAAGACAGCACCCTCCGGCACCATTAAGCTCGACTGTTGACTTCATTTAACCAGGGAAGTTCACATGTTGAACGGGACGCGAGCCATCTGGGTACTGGTGGGTCTCATTGGTATGCTGCCGCTGAGCACGGCACGGGCCGATTCGGTGCCTTTCTGGGGCGCCAAAACCTCCGTGCCGATCGACACGCCAATCAATCGGCTAAAACAAGGCGAGTTTCTGTGGATGGGCGAAGCTGTGATATCGGGCCCCGTGGTCATGGTCGTCAGCATCACAGAACAGCGGGGTTATGTTTATCGCAACGGCGTCCTGATCGGCGCGACGACCGTGAGCACGGGCCGGCCGGGTCACCTAACCCCGACCGGGGTTTTCACGGTGCTGCAAAAGCAAAAGGAGCATCGATCGACGATCTATGACGGTGCGCCGATGCCCTACATGGAGCGGCTCACCTGGGGCGGCGTTGCACTGCACGCCGGAGGCTTGCCGGGCTATCCTGAGTCGCACGGTTGCATTCATTTGCCGAGCGAGTTTGCACAACGACTTTTCGACATCTCTCCTAATGGCATGACGGTGGTGATTGGTACCGAGTTGAGTGCGCCACAGCAGGTTGCGCACCCGGGGTATCTTGCTCCCGTGAAGTTTGCCGGCGGCGAGCCGGTGCCACCTGAGGCCCTTGCACCCACCGAAGAAGAGAGTTGGAACCCGGACTTAGCTCCCTCAGGACCCGTCAGCATCGTGCTGAGTCAAGCAAGTCAGCTCATCGTCGTCTATCGTAACGGTATCGAAATTGGCCGAGCGCGGTTAACCGTCACGGGCGATGCGCCGCTCGTCAATCACGCATTGGTCTTGAGCGAGGGTGCGAGCAGCGTGCCCGATCCGTACGTTCCGGATCCAAGCAAATTAAGTTGGCTGAGAATCGGCGTGGCTGGGCACATCGGAGAACAAGGCTCTCAGGTCGACCCGACTGCGGTCGCCCGAATCAAAATGCCGGCCGACTTCGCGACACGCGTCAATGGCATCCTGAACCCGGGTGCCACCTTGTTTGTGACCAATGAGGCCCTCTACCCGCAAACGAGTGGATCGATGATCCAGGTCGTTGATGCCGATCCGCCCGCCGGGAATCAGCACCGCCCTTAATGCCTCGATCCCGGGGCCTCCCTTATTTCTGGGCCGCACCGCTTGCGGCCAGCGCCTTTTGAATCTGGGCGAGCTGCGCGAGCGCCGCGGCATCCTCGGCACTGACCGGCGCCTCGTTTTTGCACCTCGGATCGGTCCGCTGTAGCGCCCCGCTCATGGCAATCGTGACCGGAATGGGATCACATCCGTGCGTGGAATCACACACCAAATCCCACTCTGGCCGGGCTCTCACGTGACAGGTGAAGCAATTTCCCCCAAATCGATTGACCACCGACACGAACCCGCGCGTACGAATCGTCGACCCAGCGGGTGATACATCGAGTTCGAAGAACTCCCAGTCGCGCGTCGCCGCGTTGAAGCCCTTCTCGCGTTTCACCATGACCTCGGTCGGCACGAGTTGTAGCACCGAACCCACGGGATAAACCTCACCGGTCGTAGATTCTGCCGCTTGGACAGTTCCTTGAAGATTGCCGGCGAGATTGTCAACATAGAAATGGCCGATGTGAGTCATCTGCGTCATGCAGCGAAAGGACTTCTCGGTGATGGAGAATGGATTGGAGGGGCCTGTCGGAGCCGCCGCTGCGACGCCCATCAGAACCATCGCGGTGCAGACCGCGCGGACCGTCATTTCAGTGCGCCTGACGCGCTCCTGGTGCCCGCGCTCGGCAGCGCTCATTGTTTTCATCGACATGATGTCACTTTCCTCACTCGTTGATTATCGTTGAGATGGCCAGCCGATTTCTCCGGCGCGACCCCTCGCGACTTATTTACTATTCGGATTGATGCGCGGATTGTCTTTTACCGTCGTGCGGTTATTTGAACGATCCTGTGCCATTGGGTGCCCACCTCTAGAAGCCCAAAAAAGAAAAAAACTAACGAGGATTTACACGCCTTAGCTGAATTCCTAAAAAATACTTCCTACAGTCGCGGCTCACCTCGCGCACCTTAGGAGCTCCGCCATGGCTACCGTCGCCGACCGACTCGTCGAAACACTCCGCGCGGCGGGCGTCACTCGTGTTTATGGTCTCGTTGGGGACTCCTTAAATGGCATCACCGATTCGATGCGTGCAAGTGGGGAAATCGAGTGGGTGCCAGTGCGACATGAAGAGGTGGCGGCATTCGCCGCTGGCGCAGATGCCGCCATCACGGGCAACCTGGCCGTGTGCGCGGGGAGTTGCGGACCGGGAAATCTGCACCTGATTAATGGACTCTTCGATTGTCATCGCAGCCGCGTGCCGGTGCTGGCGATCGCTGCGCACATCCCGAGCACCGAGATCGGATCGAAATACTTTCAAGAGACTCACCCGCAAACGCTCTTCAAAGAATGCAGCCACTTCGTCGAACTGATCTCAGACCCTCGGCATGTCCCACGCATACTGGAGACCGCCATTCGAGAGGCGGTCACCCGACGGGGCGTCTCGGTCATCGTGATTCCTGGCGATACAGCGCTGCTCGAGGCCGGCCCACAAACGCCATCGGCGAATCTGATCCCACGACTTCCCACCCTTGCGCCTTGCGCGTCGGATGTCGATGCCCTCGTTGAGTTCCTGGATGAGGGTCAGAAAGTAACGATGTTTTGCGGCGCCGGGTGTGCCGGCGCTCACGATGAGGTGGTGGCACTCGCGGCAAAGCTAAAAGCGCCGATTGTCCACCCCCTGCGCGGCAAGGAGTACATCGAGTGGGACAACCCCTTTGATGTGGGCATGACGGGATTGATTGGCTTCTCCTCGGGCTATCACGCCATGCTCGCGTGCGACACGTTGCTCTTGCTCGGCACCGATTTTCCGTACCGACAGTTCTATCCGCACGACGCCCGGATTGCCCAGGTGGATATTCGGGGAGAGAATCTGGGGAATCGCTGTCGGCTGGACCTTGGAATTATCGGCGATGCAAAAGCGACGGTCTCGCGCGTCCTCGCTAAGGTAAAGCAGAAGAGCGACGATGAGCACCTGCAAACGGCACTCGCGCATTACAAAAAATCCCGCGCGGATCTTGACTCGTTGGCAATCGCCACCGTGGGGCGCAAACCGATCCATCCGCAGACAGTCGCCCGCATCATCAGCGAAGTGGCGAGCGAAGATGCCATCTTCACCTGCGATGTGGGTGAGCCCACCGTGTGGGCAGCCCGCCACTTGAAGATGAATGGTAAACGCCGACTGTTGGGCTCCTTCCTCCATGGATCGATGGCCAATGCCATGTCGCAGGCCATCGGCGCTCAAGTCTCAAGTCCTAAGCGCCAGGTCATATCAATGTCGGGCGACGGCGGCTTTTCGATGCTCATGGGAGACGTGCTGACCTTGCGACACCTCAAGCTCCCAATCAAGGTCGTCATCTTCGATAACGGCTTGCTTGGATTCGTGGATATCGAGATGAAGGCGGCTGGCTTTCTGCCCACCGGCACACGGCTCGATAATCCGAATTTCGCGGCCATGGCCAAAGCGATCGGCATTTATGGCGTTCGCGTCGAGGATCCGGGGGACCTGCAGGGCGCCATTGAAGCCGCGTTCAGGCATGATGGGCCGGCGATCATCGACGTCGTCACGGATCCCTTAGAATTGGTGATGCCGCCCAAGGTCACGCTCGATCAGGCGAAAGGATTCAGCGTGTGGATGATGAAGGCCGTGCTCAACGGTAAGGGAAATGAGCTGGTTCGCCTCGCGCTCTCCGCCTGGGAGCGCTGAGCATGAACCAGAACACAGGGGCAACATCCGAGCGTTTACGGGCGCAGATGCGTCCCTTCCTCATCGCGTGGTCGTTTTGCACGATTTTCTATTTTCTCGAGTATGCGATCCGTTCCGCGCCGGCGGTGATGATTCCGGAGCTCGCCAAGCTCTTCGGGGTATCGACTGTTGGGGTTAGCACCATCGTCGGTACGTATTACTACACCTATGCGGCGACGAGCTTGGTGGCGGGTGTGTTGCTCGATCACTACGGAGCGAAGTATGTGATCCCTGCCGGAACCTTCATCCTCGCACTGGGATGTGCGGCGTTCGCGCTTCCTCACCCCCTTGCCGGGGACATTGGGCGACTCTTGCAGGGCGCCGGTTCCGCCTTTGCCTTCACCGGTGCGGTCTACCTTGCCACCCACGGACTGCCCGCCCAGCGCTTGGCGACCGCGATCGGTGTGACGCAATGCTTGGGTATGCTCGGCGGTTCGGTCGGCCAAATTGGCGTGGGTCCCCTGGTCAAGGGCACGATCTCGGTTCCAACCTTTTGGTATGTGTCCGCGGTATTGGTGTTCGTTGTGGCCTTCCTCTTGGTGTGGATCACGCCGAAAGAGCAGCGAAGTGAGGCTGGCCCTACCTCAGTGGCGAGCACCCTGCAACCGTACAAAGTCGTGTTCTCGAATCCGCAGTCCTATCTTTGCGGAATCATCTCAGGATTACTGTTTTCCCCCACCACCATTTTCGATTTCGTTTGGGGCGTGCGCTACCTGCAGGAGGACGTCAATTTCCCGTACGGCAATGCGGTCTTCGCAGTATCGATGGTTCCTTTCGGCTGGGTGATTGGCTGCCCCCTTCTCGGCTGGCTCGCGGATCACTGGCGCCGGCGGAAGCCTGCGCTCGCGCTCGGTGTCGTGATCATGTTGGCATGCGTTCTACAGCTCGCCTATCTGCGCGGGATTGTTCCCACGTGGGTCACCTTGCTGACATTTGGCATTGGCTCGGGAGCCGCCATGATTCCCTACAGCATCATCAAGGAAGTGAATCCGGATCGAGTTAAAGGAAGTGCCACGGGCGCGATGAATTTTCTCACCTTCAGCGTCACGGCAGTCTTGGGTCCGATCTTCGCCAACCACTTCGGGAAGGCATTGGGAACGACCCTGGACCATTCCATGCATCTGCACAACACCCATTTATTTTGGATCGCGATTATTGGATTTGCCTTGATTCTGTCCTTCTTCCTCAAAGAGACAGGCGCTGCGGCCACCGCGGCCGGCCGTCCTTCATCGGGGGCGCGCGCGCCAGGACAATAAGGGCAGTTTCCCGTCGGCCCCTTCAGAAAACACTCGATTGCGCACGTGTACGGACACTCCCTCTCCCCGACCAGCCTGGGGACTCGCGCTGAGAGAAGGGGCCGATGTTTTTGCCCGATGGATTCGCGCGGCCGACTCTGCACGGGCGAATTGCTCATTGTGCGCTGCCACGCAGCAGTGATCAAACAACAACTTCACGCATCGTCACTTGCAACTGATCTACGGTAGTGCAGGAGTTCCACCATTGCATACCGGGGCAACCTCAGGCCCGATCCGGGAACTCGTCGCGGACCATGCTTGGCCATGAATTCCAAGCAGAAACCAACAAGCAACAGCTCTTCCGTTCAAGACTGTTCGATCTGATTTCAGTAGTCTCGCGCCCTTTGAACAAGTTTCCAAAGACCCGTGACAAAAAGGTGGTTGCGCGATCCTCCGGCACTCCCACATCATTCCGGCGCAAGCAAGCATCGTCGCGGGTCTTTTTTCCCAAGAGGGCATGGTCAAAATGGTTATTCTCTCCGGAAACCTGCGCGGTGCCCCGCTTCACAGCAGAGTGAATCTCAACGTCCGGCGCATTGCGTACCTATGACAAGTAACCCAGCAAGCGCCGAGTCTAGGGCCGACGCGATGAGCATCGCGAGGTCGACCGACGAGTTTCCCGACGGGCGCGCATGCTTCAGGGAGCTGATGAGTGAGGTGAATCTTTTCGCAGTGATGTTCAATCTAAGTGCCGAGATCATCTACTGCAACGGACATTTCATTCTCATGACTGGACTGGCGGTCGATGAGGTCATAGGCCGCGCCTGGAACGAGATATTTGTGTCGCCGATGACGACAGATTCGCCATCGCCCTTCTTGGATTGGGCGATTAACAAGCAGGACACGCCGCATCAGGAAAGCGCCTTGTTGACCCAGGGTGGCGAACATTTCTGGGTACGCTGGAATAACATTCCTTTGCGTGATCCATTGGGAACAATTGTCGGGGTCGCCAGTATCGGTGAGGACACCACCGAGCGACGACGGCTGGAACGGGCCTTGCTTGATTCAAGTGCTCGCGAGCGAAGGCAACTGGAAGGCGAATTACATGACGGATTAGGACAAGAATTATTTGGGCTCGCTCTGTCGGCTCGCGCCCTTGCAGAAACAGCAAAACAAGGCAGCGCTTCCCTTGCGGACGATCTCGATAATCTCGCGACCGGCCTCAACCACGCCAACGATACCTGCCGACGAATCTCGCGTGGCTTTTCGCCCTTGAGCGCGGTACAGGGTGGCCTCATCGAGGCCCTACGGAATCTTACGGCCACGCCGAAAAACTGGTCCGGTCCAGCGCTGGCATTTTCATTGGCCCAGGTGGCGCCGCTCAAGCTACCCGTCGAAACGCTAGATCATATTTATCGGCTCGCGCAGGAGGGGCTCACCAATGCACTGCGCCACGCCGATGCAAGTTTGATAAGAATAAGACTCGATATTCAGCAAACAACCGTGACGCTGGAAATCTTAGATGACGGAGTCGGTTTGCAGGAAGTGACATCCTCCACGGGAATGGGGCTTAAGTTGATGCGTTATCGTGCCAATGTGCTGGGTGGCCATGTTCGTGTGGCACCAGCCCCATCGCGCGGCACACACTTGACCTTTAGGATTGAGCAATAGTGGACGTGGGGCTGCATTAACATCACCCCCAAGTGAAATGGGAGGACCGCGGTGAACACGATCACCTATAAAGTTGTTAGGCACGATGGCGGCTGGGCGTATGAGGTGAATGGTACATACTCCGAGCCCTTCCCCACCCGCGATGTGGCTCGCAAGGCTGCGAGATTGGCGGCCAGCGAGCAGGCGGCGCCAGGCAAGACGACAAAGATTTCCTACGAGGACGAGAAAGGACGCTGGCACAACGAAGTGGACAGCGGTACCGATCGTCCCAAAACCACCGTTGAAGGATGACGGGGACTGGCCCGTACCGACAGGAAATGCCGTTAAACCAGCCCGTGCAGATGAGCCTTGTTTTTAAGGGCAATCAGGCAGTTAGAAAATGACATACCACCTATCCGGGATGGCATGCGCGAAGCGTTCGCGGATTCGCTAGTGTCTTAAGAGGGCGAAGCCCGCCACATCCACGCCGCGTATCTGCTCATCGTTGTCGGCGTTACAAAAAATTAGCAACAGCCATGCAGGACGTGGCGGTGTATTGGCGGGCGAGGAGAGTGCGCTGCGAGTCTTGCGAACGGCTATTCGTCTTATGTAGTCGTGCGACGTTTTGGAAGATCGTGCGCCATGCATTGAGTTGCTCGCGCCGGCGAGTGGCCAAACCAAACCCGATCTAAATAACGGCCTCTCCGCCTCTGCTCATTTTCAACATCGCTTTACGGCGATTTACGCACAACGGCCGTCGCTCATACGTAGCATCTCTCAGTCGCATCGATGGTATCTAGCACGGGGTACGTGCGAGTGCCTCGGATTAAGACATCGAATTTGATTCATCCGTTTGGACTGTCACTGAACAACGAAGGGGAAATACCATGAAAATGCGTTACGGAATTGTTGCGCTCACAGCCGCGCTGCTGTTTACGAGTCTGTTGCTAGGAGGCGCAAAAACGACTGTCGCGGCGCCGACTGGAGTACACAACATCCTCTTGGTGCACGGAGCATTTGCTGACGGGTCCGGCTGGGAAGCGGTCGCGAAGATTCTCGAGAAAGACGGATACACGGTGTCGGTGTTGCAGGAACCGGAAACTTCCTACGCGGACGATCAAAAGTACGCCAAGGCGGCTTTGGACGCCATGGACGGGCCGGTAGTTATCGTCGGGCACAGCTACGGCGGATCCGTCATCACCGAGGCCGGGAATCATCCAAAAGTGGTTGCGCTTGTCTATATCGCCGCGTTTGCACTCGATGAAGGCGAGAGCTGTGCTTCGATCGAGGCGGCCGTGCCGCAAGCGTCCAAGGCGTTCAAGCCGGACAGCAACAACAACTGGTGGATCGAGCAGGAACATTTCGCGGCCGACTTTGCGGCGGACGTGCCGCCGGCCGTGTCTCACTTCATGGCCATCGCTCAGGTGCCGATCTCCACTGATGCCTTCACCCACAAGGTCACCAATCCGGCCTGGAAGACCAAGCCCACCTTTTACATGGTGGCAGGCGAGGACCGATCGATCAATCCGATCCAAGAGCGAATGATGGCCAAGCGCGCCCATGCCAAGACGGTTGAAGTGCCCTCCAGCCATGTTGCTTACATGTCGCATCCGAAGGAAGCGGCCAAGCTGATTGAAGAGGCGGCCACGTCAGCACACGCCAACTAGTAGGCGGCTCGCCGCCAGTGGCAAGTGTGTTGTGTGTCTCGCGTGCAAGGCTTGAGTCGTTCATGCCGAGGCGCCCGGCGTCAAAGATCAATTGGTCCGTACGAATCTTTACTGCAAAGGAGAATGGTCGTGAAACAGCATATTAAGAACGTGGTTCTGGTGCATGGGGCGTTCGCCGACGGCTCCGGTTGGGAAGCGGTCGCTGTGCTCCTGAAGAATGATGGATACACGGTCTCGGTGGTGCAGCACCCCGAGACTTCTTACGCCGACGATCAGAAGTACACGAAGGCCGCGATAGACGCCATGGACGGGCCCGTGGTTCTGGTCGGCCACAGCTATGGCGGATCCGTCATCACCGAGGCCGGCAATCATCCGAAGGTCGCCGCGCTGGTCTATATCGCAGCTTTTGCGCTCGATGAGGGCGAGAGCTGCGCATCGATCGAGCAGGCGGTGCCGCAAGCGTCCAAAGCATTCAAACCGGACGGAAACGGGAATTGGTGGATAACCGAGGAACAGTTCGCGGCCGACTTCGCCGCGGACATTCCACCGGAGAAAGCGTGGTTCATGGCCATCTCGCAGGTGCCGATCTCAACGGACGCTTTCACGCACAAGGTTACGAAGGCTGCCTGGAAGACCAAGCCCACCTTTTACATGGTGGCAGGCGCAGACCGATCGATCAATCCGATCCAAGAGCGAATGATGGCCAAGCGCGCCAACGCCAAGACCGTCGAAATAAGCGGCGCCAGCCACGTGGCCTTCATGTCTCATCCGAAGGAAACAGCCAAGCTCATTGAAGAGGCGGCCACCGCGGCTCACGTCAATCAATAGCCGATGGGAGAATCATTGGAACAAGGACATCCCGCCTGCTAGGCGGATGTCCCCTTTCCATTCGCTCAGTATCCTCGGCAGCATTAGCCCTTTGAAGGACAAGGCCCATGAATGATCACATGACTGTAAAGGGACGCGATGGCACTTTCACCGCCTACATCGCTAGGCCGGAAGTATCGCCTGCTCCCGCCGTCATCGTTATACAAGAATTGTTCGGTGTGAACGCCGACATCCGCGAGAAATGCAACGAGCTGGCCGAACAGCGCTTCATTGCGGTCGCGCCGGACCTATTCTGGCGCCAAGAGCCAGGCGTCGACCTTGGCGTCCGTTCAGAGGC
>Ga0209447_10000019_pt1 | contig 41445 bp, 37 predicted proteins | sample BogFormECP04_OM3_FD_188243 | JGI IMG/M metagenome (GOLD analysis project Ga0209447, IMG submission 188243) | Bog forest soil microbial communities from Calvert Island, British Columbia, Canada - ECP04_OM3 (SPAdes) (version 2) | ecosystem: Environmental > Aquatic > Freshwater > Wetlands > Bog ... | reverse complement strand
AACCCTCCGAACCCTCCCCCGCCACCACTACTGCCGCTTGAACTTCCACCGAATCCGCCGCCCCCAAGCATTCCACCAATCATGGGGCCGATCCACCAGCCGCTACCGGGTCTTCCGCCGCGGCCCGAACCGCCGCTTGCAATGGCCCGGATGATTTGAAACACGACGAAAATGAAAATCAGGATCGGCCAAATGGGGAAAGAACGCGAATTGTCTTCGCGTGGCGGGACGGGCTGCGTGGGCGGAGTTGCGGAAAGTGTAACGCCGCGATCAGTGGCGATGTACTTGGCGAGCTGCCAGGCTGCGGCTTCGATGCCGCGGCTGTAGTTTCCCTGAAGAAAAAACGAACGCATGAGACGGCCTGCGTCGCCGGAGCGGGCGTCGGTGATTACTGGTTCGAGGCCGTAGCCGACTTCGATTCGATAGGTGCGCTCCGTAGGCGCGACGAGCAGGAGGACACCACGATTTTCTTTTTTGCCGCCGACGCCGAGCTGCGTGTAGAGGTCATTGCCGTACTGCTCGACGGTTTCGCCTTCGAGTGAACGAACGGTGACAATGGCCATTTGCGCGCCGGTTTTTCGCTGGACCTCCAGGCAGAGAGCTTCGAGGCTGGCTTTGGTGTCCGCATGGATGACGTGGGCGAGATCGGTGACGTAGCCGGCGGGGTGAATGTCCTTGATGTTTTCAGCAGGAGCAACGAAGGGTGAGGCAAGCAAAAGAAAAATTAGAAGGGAGTGCGGCCTGAAAAAGCGCGCTGCGCGGGAAAGAAGGGTGGGAGGGGCCAACGGCATGCAGATACGACTATAAGAGGCGGGGAAGAGCAAGTAAAGAGAAGCGGGCGGGGCTATAGGGCCAATCAGACGAAGCGGAAGCGGCTCGGCTCAGACGGCGGATGCTGCAGCTTGTTGCTTCAGGTGTTTCTTAACGCAGAGCTCGCAGAGGGCACAGAAGACAGAAGGCGGGGTCCTTCGTTCCCCAGGATAAACAAGCCCCGCCCCTACGAAATTGTCGAGCGAGCGGACACTCGGGGACGCGCTGAAGCGCGTCCCTACACCATCTCAATGGATCCTACGGCTTGGTTGCGAATTCTTTGGGGAGCGGATTGTCTGGGCGCTCGGAATCCCAGAGGATGCTGACGATCCACCAGCGCTTGCCGTCGTTCAGCATTTGGATGCTGTTGATGCCGCGCGCGAAGGGGGCTTCACCCACGGCGTGGCGCGATTCGTAGCTGCTGAAGATCTGCGCGACGTTGCCATAAATTTGAATGTGATTGACGATCGGGCTTTCGAAGAAGCCGTTTTTCAGAAAAAAGCCGCCAGCGAGCTTGGCGTAGTCATCCACGGTGTTGGGACGCACGCGGACGGAGCCGTCGGGAGCAATGCTGGTGGAGGTGAGATGCGCGCTGGGGATGAAGAGAGAGCGGAAGCGGTTCCAATCGCGTTCGCCTGGGGGGCCGGAAATGACGTCGTAAAGAGCAGCCATTAAGCTGTCAATCGACTTCACGTCTTCCGGCTTGGCAGCCGGGGCGCCTGCAAAAGCGTCAGGGGTGAGCTGCTGAGACGGCGGCGTGGCGTGAGCCGCCTGAGCCGCGGACTTGTCGGCGGCAGATTGCGCAGCTGCGGACTGCGAAAAGGCAAAAGTTGCGGCCAGAGCGATATGGGCGAGCTTCATGGGGAGTCCTCCAGTGTGCTTTGGCGGCAAGAGCCGGTAGTTCTTCGTTTTGGACGCGGGAACTATACACCAGGAAAGCACATCGCGTTACCGATATCGCCGATACTCAGCGGCGGAAATAAGAGAAGAGCCAGAAGATTAGGGACAAGGCGACGCTGAGCAAGAGACAAGTCACGATGGGGAAATAAAACGTCGTGTGTTCCCCGCGATGAATGATGTCGCCGGGAAGTCTTCCAAGCCGCAAGGGAAGTTTGGCGCCGAAATAAAGAAAAGCTCCGATCAGCACGAGAAGGCCACCAAGGACGAGCAGTATACGGCCAAGTTCGCGGAGCGGATCCATAGAAGCATTATATAAAGATGAGTTCGCGCAAGTGACGCTGAATTTGCCGACGCTAGCTCGCGAGTTGGGGGGGGTATACTTCCAATCCGCGAGGATGGTTAAATGAATTTCAAATCACGCTTGGATAGTGGATTCGCACGTTCAGGGCTGGGAACTTTGGCGATCTCACTTGCGATCTGTTGCTACGCTTTTCCGGGCTGTAGGGTTGAAAGAGAGAGCGCCAAGGTTGTTCCTGAGGCTGAACAATCCATTCCCCTGCTTGGTATAAAGATCTTGAAGACATACCCGCACGATCCGCACGCCTTCACACAGGGGCTTGAATACTTCGGCGGGTTTCTTTACGAGAGCACGGGAGAGACAGGCCAGTCTTCACTCCGGAAAGTGGAGCTGGAAACCGGAAAGGTGCTCCAGAAAACGGATCTGAGCTCTGAATATTTTGGCGAAGGCCTGACCATCTTAGACGGGAAGATATTCCAGCTGACATGGCTGTCGAAGATTGGTTTTGTGTATGACCTGCGCACTTTCCGCAAAGTGAGCGAATTTCGTTACTACGGCGAGGGCTGGGGGCTCACCCATAACGGGTCAAACCTGATCCTCAGCGACGGCACGAACCGGCTGCGTTACCTCGATCCCAAAACGTTCGAGGTTGTCCGCACGCTGGAAGTTTATGCAGGCAAGGAAGCCGTCACTAATCTCAACGAACTGGAATTCATCGGGAATGAAATCTATGCCAACGTATGGCATTCCAACCGGATCGCGCGCATCGATGCAAGCACCGGCCAGGTTCGTGCGTGGATCGACTGTTCGGCGCTTGGCGCGCAGGAGCAAAAGGAACCGGAGGCCGTGCTGAATGGGATTGCGTTAGATCCTGCGCGGCACAGGCTATTCATCACCGGCAAAGATTGGGGGCACTTGTTTGAGATTCACGTCGAGGGTTCGGACCTTTAATTCCTCGGCATCTCCCCCCACCATACTGCTCTCGCGTTTTGATTATACTGATAAATTATACTTTACATATTTTAACTATAGTGTAATATAGCCAGCGCTTCGCAAGCCCGGGCCGGGGCACCCGTCCCGCTCTGAGTTCCAGATCTTCTTTGCATGGGAGGTATCGCATGGCAGGCACCCAGCGCCTTCTGGCGATAGCGATGGCATTTCTTTCCGCTGGCGTTCCGGGCGGCAGCAAGCTCGACGCCGTGGGAGTCGTTGTTGAAGCAAACCATGCCAGCCTCGGCGGGCATGCCACTTCAGAAGGAACCACGATCTACGATGGGGACCAACTGTCCACCGAGGCGGAAGGCAGCCTGGGCCTGATCATTGGCCAGGCTGCTTTGCATCTGGCGGACCGCAGTTCGGCAGTGATGCACGACAACACCGGCAACGGCGCCCGCCAGTTTGATGTCGAACTTCTCGCGGGCGCGGCGGTACTGTCCGTAACGGCCGCCAATAGTGGGGAAATCGTGGCGTGCGGCGCCCGCATCCAGCCGGTTTCGCAGGTGCGCGGTGTCGTCCGCGTGCAAATCGCGGGCCCGCACGAACTGGTGGTTTACGCGCAGCGCGGCGCGGCGCAGATTTCCTATCGAGGCGAAACGGAAACCATCGCGGAAGGAAAAGCGTACCGCGTGCGGCTGAGCACTGCAGACGATCCCGGGCAAGGTGGTGCTATCGCCAAGAGCTCCGGGCACTCTGGCAAGCTGTTGGTGGTGGTGGTGATTGGCGTCGGCGCGGCAACCGGGGCAGCGGCGGCTCTGGCAGTATCAGGAAAGCAAGCTCCCGTGGAGAGCCCGGACCATCCTTAGGTAGAGCCGACTTCCGCGGCGATGTCTTTTCCGCGCGCCAGGCAACTGCCTTAGATAAGTTCCAAGCCGGCGAAAAAATAGGCGATTTCGAACGCGGCGGTTTCCGGGGCGTCGGAGCCGTGCGTGCAATTGGTGCCGATGCTGGTGCCGAGGTCGTGGCGAATCGTGCCTGGGGCGGCTTTCTTGGGATCGGTGGCGCCCATGGTGTCGCGCCATTTCAGGATGGCATTATCGGCTTCGAGGACCATGGCAATGATTTTCCCGGAACTCATGAAATCGGTGAGTTCGCCGAAGAAGGGGCGCGCTTTGTGCACGGCGTAGAAGCCGCCGGCCTCTTCTTTCGTCAGACGCATGGATTTCATGGCAATGATTTTGAAACCGGCTTTCTGGATGCGGCTTAGAATTTCGCCTTGTTGTCCAGCTGCCACGGCGTCCGGCTTGATGATTGCAAAGGTGTGTTCGATTGCCACGAAACGGTCCTCCGATAGAATGATTGGAAATTGCGAACAGGTTTTCGGCGCGACATCAGGATTTCAGAGCAGCAGCGATCGTTAAGCCCAAGTCCGCGGGAGTTTCTACTGTGCGAATGCCTGCGGCGGCCATGGCGGCGTATTTATCTTTAGCGGTGCCCATGCCGCCGCTGATGATGGCGCCAGCGTGGCCCATGCGTCGGCCGGGCGGCGCTGTTTGTCCGGCGATGAAGCCGACGACCGGCTTTTTCACATTGTCCTTAATCCACTGCGCTGCGGTCTCTTCCGCGTTGCCTCCGATTTCGCCGATTAGGATGACTGCATGCGTGTCGGGGTCGTCGTTGAAGAGGCGCATCGCGTCGAGAAACGAAGTGCCAATGATGGGATCGCCGCCGATGCCGATGCACGTCGATTGGCCGATGCCGAGACGAGTTAGCTGGTCAACGGCCTCGTACGTGAGGGTGCCGCTGCGGCTAACCACGCCGACGTGCCCCTGCTTGTGGATGCGCCCCGGCATGATTCCGATTTTGCATTTGCCAGGAGAAATGACGCCGGGACAGTTCGGGCCAATGAGCCGCGTCTTGTTAAAATCCACTGTGGCTGCCGCGCGCACCATGTCAATCACGGGGATGCCTTCGGTAATGCATATGATCAGCGGAAGCTCAGCGTCGGCCGCCTCGAGAATCGCATCCGCGGCATACGGCGGCGGAACAAAAATCACCGAAGCATTCGCGCCAGTTCCCTTCACCGCCTCCTGCACCGTGTCAAACACAGGCCGTTCCAGGTGTTTCGTTCCACCCTTGCCGGGCGTCACGCCACCGACCACGTTCGTCCCGTACTCAATCATCTGCTGCGCGTGAAAGGTTCCCTCGCGGCCGGTGAAGCCCTGCACAATCAATCGCGTTTTTTCGTTTACGAGAACGCTCATCGCGCACCTCCCGCGAGAGCGACAACCTTTTGCGCCCCGTCCTTCATGCCGTTTGCGATAGTGAAGTTCAACCCGCTCTCGCGCAAGATCTGCTGCCCAAGTTCGACGTTGGTGCCTTCCATTCGAACCACAACCGGCACTTTGACTTGCAAATCCTTGGCGGCTGCCACCACGCCGGTAGCGAGGACATCGCACCGCAAAATCCCGCCGAAAATATTGATGAACACCGCTTTCACCGCCGGATCGCCAATCAAAATCCGAAACGCGTTTTTCACCTGATCGGAAGACGCTCCGCCGCCAACGTCCAGAAAATTTGCGGGCGAACCGCCGGCGTACTTGATGATGTCCATCGTGGCCATGGCCAGCCCGGCGCCATTGACCATGCAAGCCACAGTTCCATCCAGCTTGATGTAATTCAGCCCGTACTTCGAGGCCTCGACTTCCAGCGGATCTTCCTCATCAAGGTCGCGCAACTCACGCAACTCCTTGTGCCGGAACAGCCCGTTGTCATCAAACGTCATCTTGGCATCCAGCGCCACAAGCCGCCCGTCCCCGGTAACCACCGCAGGGTTAATCTCCAGCATCGACGAATCGGTATCCACAAACGCCCGATGCAAAGCCTGCAAAAACGGCGCAGCCTTCGTCGCCACATCTCCCGAAAGCCCCAGCCCAAACACAAGTTTTCGCGCCTGATAAGCCTGCAATCCAACGGCAGGATGAATCGTCTCCCGCATGATGGCCGCGGGATTCGTCTTGGCCACTTCCTCGATGTCCATGCCACCGGAGGCGCTGGCCATAAACACAACTTGCCCGACGCTGCGATCCACAAGAATGCTCAGATAAAGCTCGCGCTTGATATCGAGACCTTCTTCAACCAAAACGCGCTTCACGGTGCGCCCGCCGGGTCCGGTCTGTGCGGTGACAAGATTTATCCCCAACATGTGCGAAGCGATTTCGGCGGCCTCGTCCGGCGAATGCGCCAGCTTCACGCCGCCGGCCTTGCCGCGCCCGCCTGCATGAATCTGCGCCTTCACCACCACGACGTTGGACTTCAGCCGCGCCGCACCCTCTCGCGCCTCTTCCTTCGAGAACGCCACCTCGCCTCGCGGAGTCGTAACGCCGTACCGTGCAAGAATCGCTTTCGCCTGATACTCGTGAATCTTCATCGGGGTCCCGTAGTGTTAGAATTTTGATGGCGTCGCAAACATAAGAGTGTACTCGGAATGCCCAAAGCGGGGCAAGATTGCCCGAATTATGTCGAAACATTTCTTAATTGAACGCGCGGAATCCGGACACGTTTTCTCGCGGGCCGAAGCCGAAGCGTTGATGGAAGAATTGCTCAGCGGCCGCTTGCCAACGCCAGACATCGTGCGGCTTCTGACGGCGATGAATACGCGGCCTGTGCGCGTCGATGAGCTCGCAGGTTTTGCCACCGTGATGCGCAGGCGCGCCGCTCCTGTCTTCGCAAATGGCGAGCCTCGGCCCGATCATCTCGTGGACACCTGCGGTACCGGCGGCAAGGAGTTTAAGACGTTCAATATTTCCACGGCTGCAGCCATTGTCGCAGCGGCGGCGGGGGCGCGAGTCGCCAAGCATGGCAACCGCGCCTCGCACTCGGGCAGCGGTTCTGCTGACGTAATCGAAGCGCTTGGTGTGCGAATTGATCTCTCGGTGGAACATCATGGCCGCGCTCTCCGCGAAATTGGCATAGGTTTTTTCTTCGCGCGCGCCGCACATGCGGCTGCTCGGCACGCCGCTCCTGCGCGTCAACAAATTGGCGTGCGCACGGTCTTCAATCTACTGGGCCCGCTCACAAATCCCGCGGGAGCACGTGCCCAAATCGTTGGCGTTCCCTCAGCCGACTTGATCGATCTGATCGCCGCAACTCTCGCCGAGCTCGGCGTGGAGCATGCCTTTGTCGTTCACGGAGCAGGTGGCCTGGACGAAATCTCGCTGGCAGGAGAAACGATGGTCGCCGAAGTGAACGGCCGCGATGTCCGGCGCCTGACAATTACGCCAGAAGCTTTCGGAGTCTCGCGCGCCCCAATCGAAGCCGTCCGCGGCGGAACGCCCGTGGAAAACGCCAGAACTATCATTGAACTTTTTTCCGGAAGAACCGGTCCAGTGCGCGATATTGTTTTGATGAACGCAGCCGCGGCCCTCGTTGCTGCAAGCGTAGCGGAGAACTTCTTGGAAGGGGCTCAGTTAGCAGCCGCGGCCCTGTCTTCAGGCGCAGCCAAGGAAAAGCTCAAAGCACTCGCAGAATTCACAAACGAACGCCAAGATACTCGGCCTGGTAAGTTGTGAATACGGAAGGCGCTGGCTTACGGCCGGTCGGGACTTTCCAGCCCTTTGTGAATGGTCCAAATCCCGATTCCAATCGCGATGGCCACAGGAAGCGCAAAGAAGCGACTCTGTCCAACGGCAACGGCTGGCTGATTGATCGCCGCGCCACAAGCTCCGGCGCGCGCCACCCGGACCGATTTTCCTTCTTCAAGATTTTTCGTTTCCTTGCCGGCAGTGACATCCAGCGATTGCGTCCGCGCGGTAACAATCACGTAGCATTCTTCAAGCGTCACCTGACCAACCGTAAGCACCGGAGCATGCGGCCGCACGCGCACGTCATCGGCAATAATCTCCACGCCCACTCCGTTTTCCGCGCGGAAGATAACCGTGCCGCGCTGCAAGCGAGGCGTCGCCGACAAATTTTCGTGATTCATCCACAACGTGCTCTCTTCCGGCAAAGTAAACTGAATCTCGCCGGAACGCACGCTCAGCGCACCTTTCGATTGCGTTTCGAGGCGGTCGCCGTCAAAGACGGTCGATCCAGCAGCGGCGTCAACGGTATTCAGCCGCGCAGCGGTCGATTGCTGCACAACGCCCACAGGCGCAGTCTGCCCAGGCAGCGCAGCACAGGCCAGCAAGCACGACAAAACCACAGCCAAAATCCGGCGACTCATAACAGTGTGAAACCTCCGAGGGAAAGCGAATCCTTAGTCTCGGCAAGAAAAATGTCCGCCGCACTGGTACTTTGCGCAAAGGGCTGTTACCCGCTTCCGCACAAAACGAAATGGCGCCTGTCCGAAAGGACGGCTGTCCGTTGGTACAGGTAAAATGCGAAAATAAAGCTCGGGCAATGGCTGCAGCAGCAAAACAACGAATTTTCCGAGGCAGTGATGATTTCAAATGATTTGAGGAGACACTTCGTGAAATTTCTTGCGCTCGCTGTTTTTTCCGCCATATGGGCCTGCTCCTCGATGGCGCAAGAGCAAAAGCCCATCTCGCCCGCCCAGGTTGTCCAGGAAGTTCGCGACTACCGCACCGACCACGAAGATCGCATCGTCCGCGAACTCGCCGAGTTTCTTGCCATCCCCAACGTGGCCAGCGACACTCCAAATATCCAGAAGAATGCCGCCCACCTGGTAGAAATGCTCGAAGCCCGCGGAATCGAAACACATCTGTTGCCGATCACGGGGCGCGGACCGGTCGTCTTCGGTAAAAAAATTGTGCCCGAAGCCACACGCACGGTTATTTTCTACGCGCACTACGATGGCCAGCCGGTCGATCCCGCTGCGTGGACCGACGGCACGCCGTTCGAACCAGTCCTGCGCAGCGATTCCATCGAAGCCGGCGGCAAGCGCATTCCCTTCCCCGAAAACAGCGCTAAGGAGCCAGCGGTTTACAAAGACGACTGGCGGATTTACGCACGCTCGGCGTCCGACGACAAATCGCCGATCGTCGCGCTGCTAGCCGCGCTCGACGCCCTGCGCGCAAAGCAAATTCCGATGAAGGTCAACCTGAAAGTAATCTTCGAAGGCGAAGAGGAAGCGGGCTCGACGAATCTTCAGAAAACTCTCGAGCTGCACAAGAATCTTCTCGGCGGCGATCTTCTAATTACCGCCGACGGTCCCGTGCATCAATCGGGCCGCCAACTGGTTTTCTTCGGAAACCGCGGCGACATCGGCCTCGATATCACCGTCTACGGCCCGGTGCGCGCGCTGCACAGCGGCCATTACGGAAACTGGGCCCCGAACCCCGCCCTGGAACTCTCGCGCCTTCTGGCCGCAATGAAAGACGCCGATGGCCGCGTACTGATTGATGGCTATTACGACGATGTCGTGCCCCTGAGCGACGTCGAAAAAAAAGCACTCGCGGAAATGCCGGTGAATGACGCCGACCTTGAGCACGAACTGGGAATCGCGAAGCCGGAAGGCTCAAGCAAGAAATTAGTCGAGCTATTGCAGGAGCCGTCGCTAAATATCCGCGGCCTGCAAAGCGCCTACGTCGGCGACCACGCCCAAAACGTAGTTCCAGACAAAGCCGAAGCTTCCATCGACGCGCGCCTGGTGAAAGGCGAAGACCCGCACCACAAATTCGAACAGATAGCGGCATTCATTCAGAAACAAGGCTATTACGTGATCGACCACGAACCAACAATGGACGAACGCCGCACCCACGCGCTAATCGCAAAGGTTGTCGATCAGGGCGGCTACCGCGCCTCGCGCACTGCAATGGATTTGCCCGTCTCGAAAGCCCTCGCAAAAGTAGTGCAAGACGCAACCGCAGGCGACACAGTAATAGCGCCAACGCTGGGCGGAAGCGTCCCCATGTACATTTTCGAAGACCTGGGTCTCCCGTGGATCGGCGTCCCCATCGTCAACTACGACAATCACCAGCACAGCTCCGACGAAAACCTACGCCTGGGCCACCTCTGGCGCGGCATAGAAATCTACGCTGCTATCCTCGCCGACTTGAATTGGTAACGAGTTTATTTCTCGCTCAGGTCGCGGCCCGACGTGGAGCGCAGTGTAGGGGCGGGGCTTGCCCCGTCCTTCGGTAGTGGGCTTAAATCTCAGAGCGACAGAAAATTCTGCAGAAGCTGTTTTCCCGAAGCGGTCAGAACAGATTCAGGATGGAACTGTACGCCTTCAATTTTGAAACGACGGTGACGCAGGCCCATGATGATGCCGTCATCGGTCTCCGCAGTGATGGCCAACTCCCGCGGCAGCGATTTTCTCTCGACAATCAGCGAGTGATACCGCGTAGCAGTAAAAGGTTCCGGCAGCTTGCGAAAAATATTCTTCCCATCGTGATGAATCTCGCTGGTCTTCCCATGAAACAGTTTCGGCGCCCGAATAATCTTGCCGCCAAAAGCCGCTCCAATCGCCTGATGCCCAAGGCAAACGCCCAGGATGGGAAATTTCCCCGCCAGCCGCTCGACCAGCTCCATCGAAATCCCGGCTTCCTGCGGCGTACAAGGCCCCGGCGAAATAACAATCTTCTCCGGCTTTCGCCGAGCAATTTCCTCAACAGAAATCTTGTTGTTGCGGTGCACTTCCACCGCACAACCCAACTCCCCCAGATACTGCGCCAGGTTATACGTAAACGAATCGTAGTTGTCGAGCAGCAGAATCATTTCCGTCGTTTCCCCGAATTTCTCTGTGAACTCTGTGTCTCTGCGTTCAATTTTCTTTCGTTTCCCCTCCGATGCGCCGCTTCAAGCGCCGCAAACGGCGCCTTCGACTTGTTCACGCTTTCCTGAAACTCGCCCTCAGGCGTCGAATCCGCAACAATTCCTCCGCCTGCCTGCACATATGCCACTCCATTTTTGATGACCATAGTGCGCAGCGCGATGCACGAGTCGAGATTCCCAGCAAAGTCCAGGTATAAGACGCCACCGGCGTAAATGCCGCGCCGCGTCCGTTCCAACTCCTCGATAATTTCCATCGCACGCACTTTCGGCGCACCGGAAACCGTCCCCGCCGGAAAACAAGCCATCAGTGCGTCAAAGCAATCCACATCCTCGCGCAGCCGTCCCCGCAAGCTCGAAACGAGATGCATCACATGCGAATAGCGCTCGACCGACATCAACTGCTCGACTTTGACCGAGCCGTATTCGCAAACGCGCCCCAAATCATTGCGGCCCAGGTCAACCAGCATGATGTGCTCGGCGCGTTCTTTTTCGCTGGCCAGCATCTCCTTGGCGAGACGCGCGTCTTCCGCTTCATCCTTGCCTCTCCAACGCGTTCCGGCAATAGGCCGGTAAAAAACGTCGCGCCCCTGCACTTTAACAAGCATCTCCGGCGAGCTGCCCACGACAGCGATATCGTTCATGTGCAGATAAAAAAGATAGGGCGACGGATTGAGCGCGCGCAGCTCGCGGTATATCTGAAAAGGATCAGCGCGGGTCTTAGCCGAAAAACGCTGGCTGATCACCACCTGGAAAATATCGCCGGCGCGGATGTAGCTCTTCGCCTTTCGAACCGCATCCAGATATTCCGCGCGCCGAAAATTAGAAGTCACGCGCAAAGGCGCGCACCGCTTCTTTTTTTCTTTCGCCGGCAACTCGGCAGACGAAACTTGTTCCAGCATCTGGCGCGTCTTGCGAATCTCGCGCACCGCCGCGTTGTATTTCGTGCGCAGGCTTCCTTCCCCATCCGTAAACAAATTGCGCACGATCCACACCCGGTGCTGCACGTGATCGAACGCAATGATGCCGTGATAGAACATCAACTGCGCGTCATATAACCCGATGTCGTCGCGCAACCGTTTGGGGAGCTGCTCGATGAGCCGCACCATGTCATACGAAAAATATCCAATCGCACCTGCCACAAGCGGCGGCAGACCGGGCAAGCGCACCGGACGAAATCGCTCCATGCGCGCCCGCAGAAACGTCACCGGGTCGCGCTCCTCCCAGAGAATCCGGTTATGGCTCTCCATGACGCACGCGCCGTTCGCAAAACGAAAAATCTCTTCGGGATTCGCGCCGGCAAACGTATAACGCGCAATTTTTTCGCCGCCCTCGACGCTTTCCAGCAAAAACGAGTAGCGCGCCCCCTGTGCAATCCGCAGATACGCGCTGACGGGCGTGAGCAAATCCGCGGGAAAAACTTCGTACACCGGGATAAGGTTTCCCTGTTTGGCAAGACGCTGAAATTCGCGGAAGTCCGGCTGGATCATGGGATTAATTCACTGCTGCAAGTTTGCAATCAAGAGCCACGCATTATCGCACTTTTAGATTAACGTCGCCGCCCGGACTTTTCTTCCGCGCGCAACGCTCGCAAAACCGCACGCCGCATAAGCGATTCCGGCGCGCGCATCCCGGTCCACATCTCCCACTGCGCCACGCCCTGCGGAACAAACATTTCGACCCCGGAAACGGTCGTCATCCCTTTGCTCGCCGCAAGCCGCAAAAGTTTCGTCTTCTCCGGACGGTTGATCAGATCCATAACGATTCGGCAGTTCAGTTCGCTCGCAGCGAGCGGCGAAACCTGGTCGCGCGGATGCATCCCAATCGGCGTCGAATTAATAATCGCGTCAAACGTTTCGCTCCGAAGCGCGCGTCGCGGCAAACTCTCGCCGCCAACAGCCTTCGCCAATGCGCGCGCAGCATTTTCCCGCCGCGCGCAAATCGCAACATCCGCGCCAGCCTTCGCAAGAGCAAACGCCGCCGCTCTCGCTACTCCGCCCGCGCCAAAAATCAGCACGCGGCTTCCCGCCAATCGCATTTTCTTCTCGAGCGCGCGCAGAACGCCGACATAGTCCGTGTTGCACCCGAAGAGCCAACCGTTGCGGCGAACGATGATCGTATTGACGGCGCCAATTTCGGCAGCGAGCGGGTCACATTCCTGCAAGTACCGCAGAATGTTTTGTTTGTGGGGAATCGTCACGCTGAACCCACGAATCCCAAGTTCCGGCACAGCACTCAGAAAATCCCGCAAGTCCTTCACAAGAAAAGGCAAATAAATGGCGTCAACTCTGCGGGCAACAAAACCAGTGTTGTGCATCAACGGCGAAAGCGAGTGTCCAACGGGATTGCCAACAACGCCGTAGACCCGCGTGTGGCGCGTAAGCTCGTGAGCCCTATAGAGATATTTTAAATCGTGCAGTGAGACCTGGCCCGGGGCGGTGGCTTGCCCGATTGGCGCATAGGCGAGCGCGCTGCCCTGTCTCAAAGCGAGAACACGAGCTGGGAGGCCGACTTCACCCATCGGAACAGCCACGGTATTTAACCGTTTAGTTAAATACAAAAGCCGGACGCTGTCGCCAATGGTCCTCGAATTTGCTGCGATTTTCACTGCATCGGGTTGTGGTTGTGCGGCCGAATTCGCAAGCCGCAGTTTGGAAGGAGTACGTTGGAAGTCGTGTAAAGAGAGCAACATACGAGACGGCAAGCCAAGCTCCCCTGCGGACTTGCCGGGCAGTTCCTGCCAGGTTTCAACCTCCAGATCGCACCACAAACACCCTGCTTCTCGGGCCTGAGCCAGCCAATGCAACTCAGCCTGAACGCCTGCATTCAGCCTGCCCCCCCCGATTTTGCGCCGGCAAGTCGCCAAAAACGTAGCGCCGCGAAACTTGTTTCCTTTCAGCCACTTAAGGAACCTTGAGCGCTCAGAATCGCTGCGAAGCCAATCCAGCCTAAGTTCGATTGTCGGGGTTTCCCGGAGTCCTGCCCGCACCAGCCTGATCATCTCCACAGACGTGGAAGCTGCAGCGACAGCGCAAATCCGCCTCACATCTGCTCCAAATAAACTCTTTCCTCGCCCGGCTGTTGGCATAGTATTGAAAATACGGGTTCTAGCAGGCCGTGTCAAAAGTGTAAAGCGGTCGCGGCCAATCTGTTGACGAGTGGGGACAGCCCTGATAACTTCGCAAAGAAACGTCCCCGCACGGCCTATCGGGCGTGTTTTGAAGGAGCCTTGGAATGCGCGCTAAATTAGCAACACTTTGCGTTTCTGTCTTTGTGGGCGCCGGAATCTGCTCGGCGCAGACTGCCCCCCCAGCCCCACAGCCGGATTATTCTTCGGTGTATTGTTCGGGTTTCGTCAGCGACCAGAAAGTTCCGGATGCGACGCGGCTGGTTTCTGGCGAACAGGCGGGCTACAAAATCACTTTTGCGCGCGGCGATTATGTGTACATCAATCGCGGCCAGGATAAAGGTGTCCGGGTCGGCGACCGGTATTCCGTGGTGCGCTCGGAACCGGACCCACTCGAAGTCAGCTGGTTCAAGTGGCAATCGAAGCTGATGAAGGCGATGGGCACGCACTATATAGATGCTGGACAGCTTCGCATCGTCAACGTCCAGCCGAAGACGGCGACCGCGCAAGTCACGTTCTCCTGCGATTACATGCAGCGCGGCGATATCGTGGTGCCTTACGAAGAGCGGCCTGAGCCGGCGTACAAGGATGCCGGCGCTTTCGACATTTTCGCGCCTGTCAGCGGCAAGCCCGTTGCGATGGTGGTGACTTCCAAGGACTATTCGCAATCCGCCAGCCGGGGAGCCGCCGTCTATGTGAATCTGGGAACGAACAAAGGCGTGAAAGTGGGCGACTACTTCCGAGTCTTCCGTTACCAAGGTTCGCTGGCCGAGCTTGTTCCGCAGACCAAGGGGTATCAGGACCGGCTCTACGGCTTCGGCAGTTCGCCGGGAAGGTATAACTGGAACGATTTGCCGCGCGAAGTGCTTGGAGAAGGCATCGTCATCAACGTGAGCCGCAACTCCTCGACGATTGTGGTGACCTACAGCAGATCCGACATCTACGCTGGGGACTACGTCGAAGTCGAATAGCTTAAAACTACATCAAGAAACTTGAAGTTATGGCCCGCTCGGGAATATTGCTCGAGCGGGTTTTTTCTTTGTCCACGGGCATTGTGAGTGGCTAGCGTTTTGTCCTGAGTGTAGGCCTCAGCGATTTGCCGGAACCTGACCGCTCGAAACTGCGTGCTCTGAACCTTCCGAAAAGACCTCGCAAGTAAATCCCAGGAGTTGCGTTTCCGGCTCCTGCCAGGCCTTTGCGCTCAGGCCAGCTTTGCGGCAGGTCTCTTCCAGGAACTCTTCCCGGCCAAGTTTGTGCTCCACGGCAACTTGCGGAAGCAGGAGCCCGCGCTTCCCGCCCTGCACGATCAACAACCCGTGCTTCCCAATCTCGACGCTTTCCAGCGCAAGTGGCTCAAGCGGGGACAAAAGAGAAATTTCAATCTGCAAATCGGCAACCTCTTCCGCGCGGACGGCCGAAAACCGCGGATCCCGCAGAGCGGCGCTGGCTGCGCAGCGCATGACGGCCTCCCCCAGCGGTTCGAATGGCTCGACTACCCCTATGCAACCCCGCAAGCGTCCGCGGGCGTGGAGAGTCACGAAGACACCTCGCTTTTCGGCCAAGATTCCATTTCCGGGAATGCTTCCGCCAGGTTCCTGGAGAGAAACAGCTTCCGCGATTGCGCGGCGCGCCAGTGCAAGCAAAGAGCGGCGATCGGTTTCAGAGAGGAACGGCATCCTCGGACTTTTTGTGGCTTTCCATCATACGGAGCTTGCGGCGCTGCTTGATGCGGTCGTCGAGCTGGCCCCAGAACTTCAGAAAGTATTGGGCCGCGGAAACCAAGGCGCTGATGACCACCAGCCAGAGAAGGAAGAGTCCGAGGCGGTTCAGCAGAGGATGTTGTTCTTGCCGCGCACCGGCAATCAGGACGGCAACTGCGCAGACCTGCAAAACCATTTTGGTTTTGCCGAGCAGTGATGCGGCGATGGTAAAACCTTCCGCGGAGGCAATATTCCGCAAACCAAGGACGGTGAATTCCCGCCCGATAACGATGACGACCATCCAGGCGGGGACGAGATGCATATCCACCAGAGAAATAAAAGCAGCGGAGATGAGCAGCTTGTCCGCGATGGGATCGAGAAGAATTCCCAGCGTGGTGATTTGAAGGCGCTTGCGCGCAAAATATCCGTCGGCCCAGTCCGTCGCCGCCGCCATCAGAAGGATCAACACGCCCCAGAATTCAAAATGCATTGGGAATCCGCGAAATTCGACGTTGGGACTTTTGGTCAGCAAAACCGCAATCAGCAGGGGAACAAAGAAGATGCGCAGAACGGTGAGTGAGTTGGGGAGGTTCATAGAAACAGAGCGAAGCGGAAGCCGCCCCTGAGGCTTCGAGCATCGCTTGCCTGACTATAGACTGCTAGCCGGTGTGCGTCAACGGCTGGAAATGAATCCTGGACGGAGTGGAGCGGTACTGTAACGTCAACAAGTAAAAAGAGTTGCGGGCGGCGGCAGGCTAACATTGTAGGAAACTGGAATGCTGCAAACCTGTGCAAATGTCGAAATCGGGGAAGCACGTAAGAAGTGCCCAGCCTGGAATCTCAAAAATCATATGCAGCGACTTAAATTGTTTATAATCAATATGTTATAGATGCTCTTCGCGCAAAGAGGTTCCATTTCGGGAGGTGCTACGATCGGAGTACCTTTTTTGGACAAATCAGTTTCCACAAGGTTTCCACAGCGCGGCCGGCCGCACGATATCACCGTAACCCCTCCAGAACGATGGATTTAGCTGAGAAAACGAGCGGTTTTTTGGCGAGCTATTTTGGAGTTACTGCGGCAGCAACAGGCGGAAATTCGTTAAACCGTGCGCGGTCCTCGCAATAAGCGGACCGGAAGGAAAAAGATCGATTTCACGAGCGACAAAACACCGTCCACGGCGATGCCCACGATGCGGAAGGGCAAAAGAATCAGCCAGATGAAGGGGTAGAGAACCAGCGCGAGCAGCGCCAGAGGCCAGCACATGCAAAACAGTATGCACCACAGAATAAATCCGACCATAGGAACCACCTCATTTCCAAGTAAGGCGGTCCGGGCAAGCCCGGCCCTACAGACTCTTACGCACGCGCCGGGCTCGAAGTTCCATCGGTTGCGAAAGTGTTCAGCTTGAGACGGCGGGCAATCGAAACGGGAACTTCGGCTTCTAGAAGCATGTGCGAGTCTTCCACTTCGGAATGCAGCACGCGTCCGAGGGCGTGAACGAGCGCAAGCGTGCGGCCTTCGGCGAGCGGAAGACGAAGCGACATGGTCACCACCGGATCAACCGGAAGAGCGGCGTCCATGCGGCGCAGCAATTCGTCGATGCCATCTCCTGTGAGCGCGGAGACTAACACAGGACTGTCATCCTTTCCAGCGCCGTTCGAATGACGGCGCGTGAGCGAAGATCTTTGTTCCGCGGAGAGACGGTCCACTTTGTTGAAGACGTGGAGTTTTGGGCGGTCGGAGACGCCCAGATCCTTCAGAATTTTGTCTACTTCTTCGTCCAGCTCGGCGTGATGGGGGTTGGAGACATCGCTCACGTGCAGAATCAGGGCGGCTTCCTGGACTTCCTCGAGCGTGGCGCGGAAGGCCGTCAGCAAGCCTTTGGGCAGGTCACGGATGAATCCTACAGTGTCCGAGACCAGGACGCGGCGATTGGAAGGCAGACGGATTGCGCGAATCGTGGGATCGAGTGTTGCGAACATGCGCGAGGAGACCAGCACTTCGGCACGGCTGAGCGCGTTGAACAGAGTGGATTTGCCGGCGTTTGTGTAGCCAACGAGCGCAATCGTGCCGAGAGGCACGGCGTTCCGGGCTTCACGGCGCAGAGCGCGCTGTTTGCGGATGTCCTCGATGCTGTTTTGAATTTTGCTGACGCGGTCGCGGATGCGCCGGCGGTCTGTTTCGAGTTTCTTTTCTCCAGGGCCGCGTACGCCGATGCGTCCGGCTCCTCCGCCCGCTCCGCCAGAGCCTCCGCCGCCGCTTTTGCCGCCGAGACGCGACATCGAAGTGCCCTTGCCGGTGAGGCGAGGAAGCATGTAATTGAGCTGAGCGAGCTCGACTTGCAATTGGCCTTCGCGGCTGCGCGCATGGCGGGCAAAAATGTCCAGAATCAGCTGTGTGCGGTCAATCACGCGGCGCTCGGTGGCGGCTTCGATGTTGCGCTGCTGCATCGGAGAGAGGTTGCTGTCGAAAATAATCAGCGGAGCTTTGTGCGCGGTGGCTTCGGCGCGAATTTCATCGAGCTTGCCGCGTCCGACGAGCGTGGCCGGGTCTGCCGATTCGCGCACCTGAAACACGGTGCCGGCGATTTCCGCTCCGGCGCTACGCGCCAGCTCGATAAGCTCTTCGAGCGATTCACGCCCTTGTTCGCCCATTGGCATGCCCGGAAAGCGCGGCGCACGCTTCCAGCCCACGCCGACGAGCAAAGCGCGGTCCGCCATAGAAGTAGAGACAGGTTGAGAAGTTTTGGTCACAAAGTCAGTCCTGAAGCCATCGTGCGGAGGGAGCCACAAACGAGAGGGCTTTCACCATCTAAGAGACATTATACGCGGTCCGCTTCCCCGCCGCGACTGGCGGTCACACCTTCCTGACGGAGCCAGTCAAACGCATCTTGCCGCACTTGAGGGTCGTCGCCGAAGCCGGCGAGCCAATGAGTAGCGGGATCTTTGCGGAACCAAGTGAGCTGGCGTTTTGCGTATTGGCGGGTGAATTGTTGAATTGCGGCTCGGGCTTCTTCGAGTTTTTTTTGTCCGCGGAGGACTTCGCGAAGTTCACGATAGCCGATGAAATTGAAGGGCTTGGCTTGTTCCGGGAGGCCACTGGCCATCAGGTTGCGTACTTCTTCGAGCCAGCCATTTGCGAGCATCGCGTTTGTGCGCGCGTGGATGCGCTCGTAGAGGGCTTCGCGCGGGGGCATCAGGCCGATTTTCAGCGGGCGCCAGCCTTCGAGCGGCTTGCGACCGGTGCGATGGACTTCGGAGAGCGGCTTTCGCGCTAGGATGCAGACTTCGATGGCGCGGATCAGCTTTTGCTCATCCTGTGCGGCGATTTTGTTGGCGGTTTCGGAGTCCAGTCGCTTGAGCAAGCGGTGCAAATATCCGGGCGCGTGTTCTTCCGCGCTGGCGCGCAGCCTTTCGCGCAATTCTTCGGAGCGTTGCGGCACGTCCGCCAGACCTTCGAGCAGCGCGCGCAGATACAATCCGGTGCCCACGGTGAGAATCGGCAGTCGGCCGCGTTGACGCAAGTCTTCTAGCACCGTCAAGGCCATTTGCCTGTATCCGCCAGCAGTCGCTTCTTCCTGAGGCGTCAGCGCGTCAATCAAATGATGCGGAATACCGCGCCGATCGGCCTGCGATGGCTTTGCCGTGCCGATATCGAACCCGCGATAAAGCTGCGTCGAATCGCACGCCAGCACTTCTCCGCCAAACTGCGCTGCCAGCCACACGCCGAGCGCCGATTTGCCGGATGCCGTGGGTCCGACTATGGCCACCAGCGGAAGGACCGATGCGGCGGGATTCATCGAAACAGAATATGCCAAGCGCGCACGAGGAGCACAACGAGGACAGCCAAAGCGAGAAGGAGACTGCCGAGAACCTGTTGGCGTGGCATCTTCACTTCTGCTGATAATAATTCTCTAGCGAAATGTTGTACAGGTAGGTGAAGCGCAATTCGATGTAAGGCCCATTGAATTGAGACGGCAATGGTTCGAAGGGGTTGGAAGCGCGCACGGAAGAATAGGCGGCCCGATCCAGCGGTTCCTTTCCCGAGTTGCGGTTGATGACCGGTTCGGTACCTGGCACGCTGCCGTCTTTCATGATCTTGAACGTCAGGACGACGACGCCTTTTTCGCCGAGTTCGACGGACTCCGGCATTATGGCGAACCAGTTGCGCTTCACCGTAAGGTACACGCGCTGGAGGTAGGCGTTGAAGTCGACGCCTTGATCCGGCGTGAGCATTTCGAGTCCGCCATAGGCCGCTCCGCCACTGCCGCCCCCTCCCGGGGTACTTCGGCCCTGAATGCGGCCACCGCCGCCAATCGGGCGGGGGCCAGAGGGCGGAGCTTGCATCGCATCGCGTATGGAGTCTTCTACGGAGCTGGGCCGCGGGAGCTTCAAGCCGGGTTGCGGCGTGGGCATGTCCGGCGTGTCGAGCTTGAGCGGAGGTTTTGGAGCATCAGGCTTGGGAGCGGGCGTCTGAATGTCGGGCTGCGTGGTTTGCGACTTGGGCATCGGCGCATCCGGCAAGTCACGCTTGGGGCGCTCCGGCTCGGGCTTGGCGGGCTGGGGAATCGGGGGCGCTACTTTGTTTATAACCTTTGGATCGACATGGACCGGGGGCGGTTCGGCGGCTCGAGGTGCCGCCTTGGGCTTGGGGGCGTAGGAGCTTTCCGGTGGAATCCAGGTGAGCTGGCGGTTAGCAAGATCGATTTCCTGCTGCGTCGGCGCGTGAGGCGGGAAAATTTTGGGCAACATCAAAATGAAAATTATCAAAAAGGCGTGGAAGGCTACCGAGGAAACGCGCGTGACGACTTCCCATCTTGCTTTTTGTTCCGTTTGCGGCTTGGTAAGGAGGTTCACTTCGCCGGTCATGAAAACATCGAGGTCAACGAGGTCGGCTGGGGGGACGGCGGACGGTTCGATTTTTAGCGGGGCGGCAGCGCCTTGCGGCATGACTATACGAGCGTCCATGTCCGTCGGTTGCACGGGAGTCGAGGTGTTTTCCTGGACGTTGTAGGCTTCCTGGTTTACGTCGCGTGGAACGACGACGCGCGCGGCGATGGACTCGAGCGGAAGGGACCTGGGAATAGTGGATTTGCCGTCCAATTGGACGATGGGCAGCATCGCCGGGACTAGCGTGCGCTCGTCGAGCGTGGTGGGGCGGCGGCGCTGCGTGGCGGTGGCGTCCGCAGCCGGCAGCTGAGAGCCGAGTGGGACCAGGGTCCGGGGAATCATTTGCCTGCTTTCTCTTGTGAGGCGAACGCTGCTAGTTGGACGCGTTCGCCGTGCTCCTGGATGCTCCCCATTACACGGGTGGCCAGTTCCAAGGCGGCACGGCCGGCGGCGCCGCTGGTGGGCGGCTCGCGGCGGGTGCGCACGGCTTGCAGAAAGGCTTCGAGTTCGGCGTGCAGGGGCTCGACGTCGGGAGCGGGCAATTTTTCAAAGGCGAATTCAGGTTGTGGGCCGGGGCGCTTTACGCCGACACGCAGGGCGTCGCGGCGGGCGTAGTCGAGCGAAATGTATTCATGCTGTTGAAAGAAGCGCATCTTGCGGACGCGTTCGGTCGATACGCGGCTGGCGGTCACGTTGGCGACCGCGCCGCCGGCGAATTCCAGGCGCACGTGGGCGATGTCTACTTTGTCGGTCAGCACGGGGATGCCTACGGCTTTCAATTCGGTTACCGGCTCCTTTACAAGCGCGAGCAGGATGTCCAGATCGTGGATCATCAGGTCGTAAATCACTTCGACGTCGAGGCTGCGCGGCGTGAAAACGCCGAGACGGTGGACCTCGAAGAAAAGCGGGCGGTTGAGAATCGGCTCGACCGCTGTCACTGCCGGGTTAAAACGCTCGACGTGGCCCACTTGCAAAATTCGTTTGTGGCGGCGCGCTGATTCGAGCAGCGCATCGGCCTCTTCGAGGTTCAGGGCCATGGGCTTTTCGACCAGCACGTCGAGGCCGCCTTCGAGCAGCGCGCAGCCTACTTCGGCGTGCGCGACCGTCGGGACGGCTAGGCTTGCGGCTTCGGCAACGTCGCAGACTTCGTCCAGACTGCGCAGTGCCTTGGTCTGAAATTCCGCAGCGACTGCTTCAGCGCGCGCTTGATCCTTATCGTAAACGCCGACTAGCTCCACGCCATCCAGTTCGCGATAAACACGTGCATGGTTGCGCCCGAATTCCCCTGTACCTACCACAGCGGCGCGGATTTTGCTCGATTCTGCACGCGCGCCGCTCATTTTTTGTTCGTTCCCCCTGAACCGCTGCTCGGTTCCGCAATCGCTGGCGTGGCAAACGCCTGAATGGCAATGCCAGCCGCGTCGGCCATTTCAATGAGTTTTTGCCGGTCAAACAACAGGGTGCGTCCCGCGTCGACGGCCAGGGCCGTGGCGTGGGAGCTCTTCATCTGTTCGATGGTTGGCAAACCGACCACGGGTACATCGAAGCGCATGTCCTGGCGGGGTTTGCTGACTTTCACGACCACCAGGGGCTTGCCTCCGACGATGCGGGCGGCACGGGCGATGGTTTCGTCGGTGCCTTCCATGGCTTCGACGGCGACGCAGGCCTGGTCCGAGATGACTACCGTTTGACCGATATCCATTCCGGCGATTTGGCGCGCGACGTTGTGCCCGTAGGAGATATCGGCGGCTTCTTGATCGTTGGGAGCGCGGCGCGTCAGCACGCCCGGCTCGGGCAGCAGTGGCTTCAGAAAGAGCGTCGAGTCCACCAGGTGAATTCCTTCATCCTGCAGAACGCGGGCGACTCCGCCGATCAGGGCGTCGGTGCTTTTTCGCGGAAGCGAAAAGAGCAGCTTCGCGAGTTTCCAGTCAGGACGAATCGCGCTGAAGATTTTATTGTGCTTCACTTGCCCGGCCATCACGGCTTGCGTTACGCCTTCTTTGTGCATCAAGTCAATGGCCTTGCTCAATTCTCCAAGACTCACCCAGTGCAGGCACCTGGCGCTTTTTTCCAACTCGGGCGAGGCTTCTTCTTTCAACGCGATCACCGCCATTTCGATGCCCTGGCTGCGCGCGCCTTCCAGCACGAGAAACGGAAAGCGGCCGTTTCCGGCGATGAGTCCCCATCCTGTCGTGTTGGCGCTGGCATGCGGCATGGTGTGAGCAAATGGCGGCAACTTCTACTTCACGATTCCGCGCTCGGCGCTTTCGATGAAGCGCATGAGTTCCTGGACGTCGTCCGAGCCGGCTAATTTTGAACGCATTTCGGCTACGGCTTGCGTGGTATTCATCTTGGAACGGCTCAACAAACGAAAAGCCTGATCTAGAGCCTGCATTCGCTCCTTGGAGAACCCTTTGCGCTCGAGACCGATATTGTTGACTCCGTAGCTCTTCGTCTCGCGGTCGGTGACCACTCGCGAAAACGGCGGCACATCCTGCACGATCACCGTGCAAGCACCCACATACGAGTACCGGCCCACGCGGCAAAACTGGTGGACGACCGAAAACGAACCGATGGTCGCGAAATCCTCGACGGCCACATGCCCCGCGAGGGTCGCGCCATTTACGAAAAGTGTCTGGTTGCCGATCTGGTCGTCGTGGCCCACGTGCGAGTAGGCCAGAAAAAAGTTTTCATTGCCAATGCGGGTGACTCCGCCGCCTTTCACCGTGCCGCGGCTCACGGTCACATACTCGCGAAAAATGTTGCTGTCGCCTACTACTAACTCGGTCCGCTCGCCGCGAAAGGTGTAATCCTGCGGATCGCCGCCGACCGCGCAAAACGAATAAAAAACATTGTTGCGGCCATACTTGGCAGGCCCGCCCACGGAGGCATGCGAATGCAAAATGCAGCCCTCGCCGAGCTCCACCTCTTCGCCCACCACCGCGTAAGCTCCCACCCGCACGCCGGGGCTCAGCTTCGCGCTCGCCGCCACGACGGCTTGCGGATGGATTGCCTGCGCGCTCATTTCGCGGGTTCTTCCGCCTTCGCGCCCATATCACGATCTACCATCTTGCACATCAGCGTGGCTTCGGCGGCCAGTTTCCCGTCGACGGTGGCACGGCCTTCGATCTTGCAAAAATCTCCTCGCCACTGTTTGACGGTAATCTCCACCCGCAATTGATCGCCGGGCACAACCGGGCGCCGGAATCGCGCTCCATCCACAGCAACGAAGTAAATCAGCTTGTTGTCGCGGTCTGGAATTTCGAGCAAGAGCAGCAACCCACCCGTCTGCGCCATCGCTTCAATGATCAGGACGCCAGGCATAACCGGCCTGCCCGGAAAGTGCCCTTGAAAGTACGACTCGTTGATGGTCACATTTTTGATGCCGACGATGTACTTCAACCGTTCCATTTCCAGGATCCCGTCCACCATCAGAAACGGATAGCGGTGCGGCAGTATCTTCTGGATTTCCACCACGTCGAGAATCATCCTTCGTGCTCCCCATCGCGCCGCCCAGTCACTAGGCGGCGCCTGAATCTTCCCCGGCAAACTTTCTATTATATGCGAACAGAAGCCCATCGGGATACGCGGCGTTGCCGGGGGGCAGCCCAGGATGCGTCTGATGTTGCCCTTGCCGAGTCCGCAATGGGGTGCTGCAAGTCTGTGCTACTCCAACTGTCCCTCGTGCCGCGCCGCGCAGGCATTGGCAGAGGCAATAAACAAAGGCGTTCAAAGATCCCCCCACTGCGTCGCTGTTGGAAAGTCTCATAGCTACGGCAGCTCGACATCCTATTGGTCCCGGAGCTGAAGGGTCAGGTCATGCAGACAAAATCGAATCGGCCGTAGGTGGCGCGGCCCAGGTTGGCAGCGCCGAAGAAGTATTCGATTCCTGGCGGCGTTGCATCGCCGACTATCACGTCAGCGTCGCCTTCGATCCCCACTTCAAGCGGCGGTCACATTTGACTGCGTTGCCATCTCGGGGTCCAGCGACGGAGCCCCACATGCCGTGAGCACGTCCGGTATGGTGCTCGGGCGGACATCGAGCAGCTACTATTCGTGGCGGAGAGCCTCGATGGGATCGACGCTCATCGCGCGGCGCGCCGGGATGTAGCAAGCGGCCACAGCTACGAGCGTCAGGAGGATCGCGACGGCGGTAAACGTCAGCGGATCGGTGGGGCTAACGCCGAATAGAAGGCGAGACATCAAGCGCGTCAACGCGAGCGCGGCGGCAACGCCGATCCCTACGCCGAGTAGCGCCATCCCGGCTCCATGCCCAAGCACCAGACGCAGCACATCGCCGCGCTGCGCACCCAAAGCCATACGTACTCCAATTTCGCGCGTGCGCTGGCCAACGAGGTAGGAAATCACGCCGTAAATGCCCACGCACGCAAGCACCAGCGCCAGCCCCGCGAAAACGCCAAGAAGAATCATGGAAAGCCTACGGGCAGCCAGCGAAGTTGCGAGGACTGCTTCCATCGTCTGCACGTTGTAGATCACTTCTCGCGGATCGATCTCTTCCACCGCGCGGCGCACAGGACCCATGATGGCCACTGGATCGCCCTGCGTGCGCAACACGACGGCAACTGCGCTCATCATTGGCATCAGCTTCTCCGGAGTCTGCATGAAGGGATAAAAAAATTGCGCTTGTATGGCCGATTTTGCGTCGTCGCCGGGACCCCATTGCTTGATGTGGCCGACGACGCCGACGATTTCGGCCTGCACGTTGAACTCTTCGAGATTGACGCGCTTGCCGATCGGATTTTCGCCGGGGAAATAAGTGCGCGCGAAAACGTCGTCGATATCAATCACGACAGGTGCAAGTTCATTGTCCTGCGCGGTTACGAATCGGCCGCGCAGAAGAGTAATCCCCATGGCCTGCTGGAAACCCGCCTCGACAAGATAAAACATGGACTGGGGCTTGTCGTTGTCGTTGGCAGGCTTAGGCTGGCCCTCGATCCAGAAAGGCAGCCACGAATCGTGAATCATGGGACGCGAGCCGAGCGTCACAGAGACGGCTTGCACACCGGGGACAGAAAGCAATTTGTCGTCGAAGCGGCGCAGCCGCGCGCGCGTTTCGGCCGAAGTGGCTTTGGAAGCCTCCGGCAAAGATACGCTGAAGGTGATGGCGTGGCTGGGGTTGTATCCGGGATTCACTCGCCAAAGCGCGGCGAGGCTGCGCACCATCAGCCCGGCGCCGACAAGCAGAACCAAAGCCATGGCGACTTCGAGGGCGACGAAAATTCCCTGGAGCCGTTGACGGGCCCCGCTCGAGCCTCGGCCGGTTTCCTTAAACGTCTCCTCCAGATTGATGCGCGAAGATTTCAGCGCCGGAGCCAGCCCAAAAATAATTCCGGAAAAAAGCGAGATCGCCAGCGTGAAAAACAAAACGCGCGGATCGAGAGACACTTCATTGGAGCGCGGCAGTGAGCCGGGAAGCGCGCCAAGTACGGCCTTAGTGCCCCAAATGGCCAAGAGTAGGCCCAGCGCTCCGCCACACCCCGCGAGCAAAATGCTTTCGGTGAGAAGCTGTCGAATGACCCGCATCTGGCTGGCGCCCAGCGCCGCGCGAATCGCAAACTCGCGCGACCTGCCCATGGCCCGCGCCAGAAGAAGATTGGCCACATTCGCGCACGCAATCAGCAGCAGGAAACCTACCGCCGCAAGAAGCACGATCAGGAATGGCTGAACGTTGCCAACAATATCTTCTTTCATGGAAACGAGGACAACGCCCACGTCTTTATCTGCGACCGGAAAAGCTGCGGCAAGATTTCGCGCGATGCCGTCCATATCGGCTTGTGCTTGCGAAAGTGTGACGCCTTGCGTGAGGCGGCCAATCGCGTGTGCGCTGACGCTGATGCGGCGGTCGCGGAAGGATGGATCGGCCCACTGGCCAGCCGGAGTGTAGACATCCCGGTCGTGTCCATAAAACGCGAAGTCTGCTGGAATCACGCCAACAATCGTGTAAGAAGCGCCATTCAGAACGATCGGCTTACCGATGATATCCGGCGCGGAGCCGAATCTGCGCTTCCAAAACCCTCCGCCGAGAATAGCGACCGGAGCGGCGCCGAGTTGATCTTCCTCAGGGCGAAACGTTCGGCCAATCACAGGATTTACGCCAAGCGTCGAAAAGAAGCTCGAGGAAATCATGTAGCCCGTTAGCCGTTCCGCTTCGCCCGTGCCGGTGAAGTTGTAATCCTGGTTGCGGTACAGAGCCATGGAGGAAAGCGTGTGCGAATCGCGTTGCCAATCGAGGAAATTCAAATAAGTGAGCGGACCTTTGTCCACGCCACGAGTGCTTGCATAAACCCGCACGAGCTGGCTGGCCTGAGGATAGGCCAGCGGGCTGAGCAGGACTCCGTTGACCACAGAGAAAAGCGCCGTATTCGCGCCGATTCCCACCGCCAGCGTCAGCACCGCAATCGTAGCAAACCCCGGCGACTTGGAAAGCATTCGAAGTGCATAGCGCAAGTCCTGCCAGAGTGTTCGCATAAAGGCATCCTTCCCATTTGTTCCAGCCATCGCAGCAAAACTGCGAACGTCGGCCTGATTGCGCGCTTCGGCGATAGAGTTTGATTAGCCTATCAAAAAGCAGAGGCCGCCGTAATCGCTTTGCCTTGGCCGCAGGAAGGAACTATCGGCAGCTTGATTTTACGAGCGCTCTGCTTCAGTCTCGACCGCTGGCCAACACGATGATTTTTCTCGAAACAGAGCGGCTGCTCTTCCGGTCCCACGAACCGCAGGACGAGGAGGAGTTCGTCAAGATGCACACCGACGCGGAGGTCCGGCGTTACGTCGGGAACCGTGCTTGGCCCGTGGAAGAAGCTCTTCGCCGGTTTCGCAATGGTTATTTGGAGCGGCCGAACGAGACGTATGGCCTTTGGGCGACGATTCTTAAAGAAGAGCAGAAATACCTCGGCGCTTGCGGGTTAGCTTTTCCGCCCAATCAGCCGGCACCAGCCCTTGGCTACTATATCGCTCGTCCCTATTGGGGTCGCGGACTCGCTTCCGAAGCTTCCCTGGCTTTTCTGGGGGTCGGATTTGGCCGACTGGGATTGCCACGCATTCTCGCGGATGTTGAAAAAGGGCATGGCGCCTCCGAACATATTCTGCAAAAGTTTGGATTTCAATTTGTGAGCCAGGAAGAATTTCCCGCTACGGGGCGCGTCATTTGCCTTTACCAACTCCTGAGAAAAGACTGGGAAGCAAATAAAGCTCGCTCCTCGGACTGATCTCCTTGTAGTGCTGGTATCCTTACCGGCGGTTTTTCTTTCGAGCCGCCTTTTGATCCGCGTCAAAAACAAGAGCGCCGGAAAAATGCCGTCGCTACATGGAGAAAAGATAGTCGTCTCAAGAAGTTGCTCCGGCTGCGTCTGGTTGTTAGCATGTCCCGGCCCATGACAGATACCCCGAACCCCAAAGAATTGCTGCGGCTTCTGAAAGCGCGCTTGCCTGAAATGGTCTCGACACTCGGGCGACTGGTCCGCGTGGAATCCCCCAGCCTCGAAAAAACTCCCGCCGACCGCTGCGCAACGCTGCTCGCGCAGGAATGGAAGAAGCGCGGCGCTCGCGTCGAGCGAATCGCGCAGAAGCATCGCGGCGACCAAATTCGCGTCACCTGGTGGCCGCACAAGTCGCGCCCCGCAGGACAGCTCTTCGTGCTCGGCCATTACGACACCGTTTATTCCACAGGCACGCTCGCAAAGATGCCGTTCCGCATTCGTGGTGGAAAGGCCTTCGGCCCCGGGATTTTTGATATGAAAGCCGGCATCGTCCAGGCCATGTACGCTCTCGAAACTCTCCAGCAAACGCGCGCCCCGCTCCGCAAACGCCTGGTTTTTCTCTGGACTTCGGATGAAGAAATTGGCAGTGATGCTTCGAGAAAACTCATCGAAACAGAAGCCCGCCGCAGCGACGTTGTCTTTGTGCTCGAACCATCCCTCGGCCCAAAGGGGCTGCTCAAGACCGCGCGCAAAGGCGTCGGCGAAGCGGAACTGATCGTCCACGGCCGCGCTTCTCACGCAGGACTCGCGCCACAAGAAGGCGTCAACGCCATCCACGAACTGTCGCACCAGCTCCAGCGGATTCAAGAATGGAACGACCTGCGCCGAGGAATCAGCGTCAACGCCGACATCATCGAAGGCGGCACGCGCGTCAACGTAATCGCCGAACACGCCCGCGCCACACTCGATCTCCGCGCCCTCCGCGTCGCCGACATGCGCAGCATCGAGCGCCGCCTCCACGCGCTCCGCCCAATTCTTCCCGGCGCTCGCCTCGAAATTCGCGGCGGCTTCAATCGCCCGCCTCTCGAACGCAAATCCAGCACCGCACTTTTCGCCAAAGCAAAATCCCTGGCCGCGCAAATGGGTTTGTCCCTGGGAGAATGCACAGCAGGCGGCGGCTCCGACGGCAATCTCACCGCCGCAGTTGGCGCTCCAACGCTCGACGGCCTGGGCGCCGTAGGCCACGGCGCGCACTCCTCCGACGAGCACATATTGGTCAACACCATGCCCGCCCGCGCCGCCCTCTTGGCTGCACTCCTTCTGAATGCTTGAATTTATTTGATAATCAGATCGAGCTATCGTCCGTAAGTCTTGCGCAGATACTCCGCGGTAGACTGCGTCAAATCGTCGTAATCGCTGTGCAACACTTCACGCAGCGCCGCTTCCGTCGAACCACCGCTTCCGATGCGGTCCAGTATTCGCTCGATGTCGCCCATGCCGTCGGCCTGCACGATGTACTCGACATTCGCCAGCGCCCACGCATACGCGTAACCCGCCGCATCGCTAGGCAAACCCATCCACGAACCTTCCAGCCCCGCCAGCGAAGGCGCGTGGCCATCCTTATAAACTTGCGCCAGAACCTCGGCGTTATCGCCGCTGCGCTTCCCTTCCATCCATTGCGCCAATCCCTCTTGAATCCACGTGGGCGCGTGCCCGCGCGTTTTCTGCCCAACAAAACTGTGCGTCAGCTCATGCTTCAAAACGCGCGACAATTCCGGATTTACCGCCGTCAATCCCTGCACCGGCACGCGAATCCGTCCGTCATTGAGCGCACCAACCCACCCGGGCGCGCGCGTGATATCCGCAAAAGCTTGCTGTGTATACAGCACCACGCCGATGGAATCCGGCGGCGTGAAGTTCAACTCGGACTCAATCGCCGAAAAATGCGCTTCCAGCGTGCGCAGCACATCGCGCGCCAGCGCCGGCTCCGCGGACCCGCTGTAGCGCAAAGTAAAATGGCTGCTCTCGTTCTCCTTGTAACTCTCTTCTTCCTGCTTATCGCGCTGCGCCTTGTCCAGAGCCGTTTGCACTTCCGGATCGGGCCGTAGCGCCAGCGCGCGCTTCCATTCCGCAACGGCCTGATCCATCTTGTTCAATCCGTAGTACGCCCAGCCCGCAAGCTTCGCCACATCAGGATTGTCCGGCGCCACTCGACGCGCTCGATCGAGATACTCCAGCGACTGTTTGTACTCGCTCCGCCGCAAATGCAAGTACGCCACATTCATCAACAGCGTCGGCTCTTCCGGCGCAAACGTCAGCGCCGTGCGCTCGTCAGCCAGCGCGTGTTCCATATCGCCGCGCGACAATTCGAACTGCGCCGCTGCATGATGCGCAAACGCGGCAATCATGTTGGCGCGTTGTCCGCTGCCCTTCGCGGCCACTTCCAGTTTCGCGATAAATTCACGGTCAATCGTGCCACCGTGCACCACGCCGTTCTCAATTTCCGAACCGCCGCTCGCCGCCTCCATCGCCGGCGGCGTAATCGCCAGATTCGCCGCAGCCGCCGCGCCCGCGGGCGAATCCCCCATCGGCGCCCCACCGCCTTTTTCAATATGGTCGACGATGGACTTCGGCAGGCTTAATTCCCCGGCAGCAGTTTCGTAGACAACTTTGTCGCCCTCTTCTCTCACGCTAAGAGCAACAATCCGTCGCCCATTCTTAAGAACAATCGTATCCGCGCGCAACGCGGCGCCTGCAACGAGAAGCGCCATGCCCAGAAAAACACTGCGCCCAGCCAGCGTGAGAGAGAATTGCCGCATCCCTCTATTTTAATCCTTCCAGCAACTCGCCCGCCGCGGCCTTGTTCCACCATGCCGAATGTGACTACACTTCTTGCATGAGGACGGGGTTGGCACTTTTAGCCTTGTGGTGTCTCACAACGCCAGCCCTCTCTCCCGCGGCTCAACCCGCGCCAGCCGCGACCGATCAATCGCCCCACGAACTCTACGACGCGCTCAACGCCCTCCGCCTCGATCCCGCAGCCACCTACCAGATCGCCCCCGCCAATCGCATCGAACTTCGCCGCGGCGACGTGCTCGTCGCCTTCGAAGAAGGCAAGCTCACTTTTTTCGCTCCCATTGACGGACGCGTCACCGGCTTCGTCTTCGCCGGCCGCGGCCACACCCTCGCCTTTCCCCGCGAACCGGTAGAAAAACAGCAAATGGCCCATTTTCTCGGCGCTCCCGTTCTCGATCAGGTATTTTCCTCCGCTTACGTCCGCTTCACCGACGACGCCGCGGACGACCTCCTCGGCCAACTCCGCGACGCCAAACTCACCTCGCAAACGGACACCGAATTTGCCGCAATCTCCGACCCTTTTCTCGCGAGGCTCAACGCTACGCAAACCCTGCGCATCCTCGAGGATCGCCTCACGCAAAATCCAAAGCCCTATTTTTACGCCGCTCTCGAAGGCGTCGAGACCGGCTTCTTCGATTTTCTCTACGATCCACGCCGAAGAGAGCCAGTGCTTCTCGGCCAAACCCACAAGTCCGGCACCTCGGCCTACTACGATGTCTGGGCCTCCTACACCGTCCCCGGCGCAGTTCCTCCGCAAACCGAGTTTCGCGCAATCGACTACACGCTCGACACAACGGTCCTCTCGGACAATTCTCTCGACGCCACCGCCTCCGTCCACGTCCGCGCCGAACTTCCCGGCGAACGCGTCCTAACCTTCCAACTCTCCCGCGCTCTTCACGCCGAATCCGTCACCGACGAACAAAGCAAGCCCCTCGCCTATTTTCAAAACGAGGGCATGACGCTTCAGGAGCGCAGCGTCCGCGGCAACGACTACATCCACGTCGTTCTGCCGCAACCCTCGCAAAAAGGCCAGGAAGTCACCGTCCGCTTTCACTATCGGGGCAGTGTCATTGAAAACGCCGGCAACGGAGTTCTCTTCATCGGCGCGCGCGAAAGCTGGTATCCGCATCTCGGCGATCAAGCGGAGTTCGCTTCCTACGACCTCACGATGCACTGGCCGCGGCATCTGAAGTTGGTCGCCACGGGCGCGAAGCTTGACGAACAAATCTCCGGTGACTTTCGGGTGGGCCACTGGCGCAGTGCCAATCCGCTCTCAATCGCCGGTTTTAATCTCGGCGATTACATATCCGCTTCCAACTCCACACAGTCGCGAACGATTGATGTCTACGCCAACCGCCAGCTCGAGCAAGCCCTCACCAACCGCTTGAATTCAGCGGACGCAAACACACTCCCGTCCATCACCGTTCCCCACGGCACGCCCGGAAGCACCAGCCGCGAAGCCATGCAGCCTCCGGAAGCGCGCCCCGCCGACGCGCTCAAGCAACTTGGCAAAGACATCGACGCGAGCATCCACTTCTACGAAACCTACAGCGGCCCATTTCCGTACCGCACGCTGAGCGTCTCGCAAATTCCCGGCTCGTTTGGCCAGGGCTGGCCAGGGCTGCTCTATCTCTCGACGTATTCTTTCTTGTCCCCGGAAGCACAGCACCGCGCCGGTCTCAATACCACTATTCAGGAAGAGTTCACCGATCTGGTCCCCTATCACGAAGTCGCGCATCAGTGGTGGGGCAACGTCGTAGGCTGGTCCAGCTATCGCGATCAGTGGATTGATGAATCGATTGCAAATTATTTAGCGCTGCTTTTCGCCGACAGCAGGAAATCTTCGGGGCATCAGCTGCGCGTCTGGCTGGAGCGTTATCGCCAACAGCTCAAGGAAAAAATTACAGACTCGGATCAGACCATCGGCGAAATTGGCGCGCTCACTCTCGGCAACCGCCTCAATTCCTCCAAGTCACCAGCCGGTTTCGAAGAAATGCTCTATCCCAAAGGCTCCTGGGTAATTCACATGCTGCGCGAACAGCTTCGCCAACCCGGCGCCAAAGATCCCGACGCGCGTTTCGTGGCTCTGCTCCGCACTCTTTCCACGAAGTACGCCTATCGCGCGCTCTCCACCGACGATTTGCAGCACGAAGTGGAAGCCGTGATGACCCCTGCCATGGACCTCGAAGGCGGGCGTTCCATGGAGTGGTTTTTCGAACAGTGGGTGCGCGGAACGGGCATCCCGCACTACCGCGTGGAATTTTCCACACAACAAACAGATAAAGGTTTGGTCGTCCACGGCAAACTATTTCAAACCAACGTCCCGCGCTCGTTCATCACCAGTGTCCCGCTCTACGCTAACAACGGCGTCGGCCACAATGTCTTTCTCGGAACAGTCGTCGCCGCCGGCCCAGCCACTTCCTTCCACTTCACCATACAAGCCGCCCCGCACAAGCTGGCCATCGACCCGCAAATGACCATCCTCTGCACCACGGAATAGCCGATACCGGTGACAGCGTCTTCGTCGCCGTCCGCACCAGCCTGCCACCGGAATCGTTCGCGTTGACCTTGCAGAAGGCGGTTCGACAAATCGACGCCGACGTGCCTGTCAGTGATGTTCGCTCGATGGACACTCGCATTGCCGACAGCTTGGTCGCCCGCCGCTCGCCCGCACTACTGGCTGGCCTCTTCTCAGGGATCGCTCTGTTGCTCACCTCCGTCGGCACCTATGAAGTGCTGAGTTACGCCGTGGCCCAGCGCCGCCGCGAGATCGGAGTTCGGATAGCCCTGGGGGCGCAACCTGGGCAGATCCGTGGGCAGTTTCTCGCACTTTCCCTACGCCTGCTATCCGCTGGATCCGTGTTGGGCCTGATCGGAGCATGGCAGGCTGGCCGCGCGATGCGGTCGCTGCTCTTCCAAGCACCGTCGCTTAACGTCGGGGTGCTCGTCGCTGCCACGTGCGTGATGGCAGTAGTGTGTCTCGCCGCCTGCCTCCTTCCATCGCAACGCGCCGCGCGGATATCTCCCATGGAGGCCCTCGCCGAGGAGTAGAGAGTCCGTTCAACCCGTTGGGCTTCGCGCAGGCTCATTGGTCGCAGTACCGGGTCCAGCCCGAGTGACGGGCAATCCGGAAGTTATTCCGGGCCAGACGTCCGTTTATCGGAAGTTAAGGATATTCACTAGCATGTTTCATTTGGATGACTAGTCGTCTGTTAAAAACTGGCCCGCCCCGCGCGGCGGCAGTTGCACTGGAGCTACTTCGAGTCCTGGTGCAGCAGCTGTTGTTCGAGGAGTGGGCTGTCGAGGTTCAGCGCGGCTTTTCCGTCAGGGCCGAAAACATAAGCGTAGCCCATCGGGTCAGCGGGAACGCGCGGCAGGAGCCCCGCTTGCACTAGCTCACCCATGCGCGTTGGCCGGCGGCCCGTTCGTTTCTGGAATTCGTCCGCGAGCGCGTCGAGTTGCTTGCAATCTTCCAGCACTCGCAGCAACCCAAGGTGCATCAGCGCGTTTTCTTTTATCTGGGGATCGTTCGCCGTCTGGAGTACCTCGTTCCACAAGAAGACGGAAGTCGAAAGAGATTCGCCTTCCGCCGCGATTTTTGCGGCCATCACTTTCATCCAGATTTGCGCGTCCGGCTGCTTGCTTCCTTCCTCGAACGCCTCTGACGCTTTTGTGTAATCCTTCAGCTCGAAGTAGTAGATGAACCCCAGGTCTTCGTAAAATCGCCAGTAATCGGGATTCGCTTGAATTCCGCGCTCCAGCAGCGCGATTCCCTGTTCCGGATGGCCGGCCCCGCGCGGAGAAGGCTCGCTCAAAAACGTGGAACCGAAACGGTAAGCCACCAGCAGATTCGGATCGAGCGTGGTCGTTAAATCCAGAAGCGGAGACAGCAGCTCGTAGTTTGGATCGTGGTGCGCCCGCTTGTCGCCGTAATATTGCACCACGCGCGTCCAGTAAAAATCCGCCATCAGCGGCGCGTATTCGAGGCTCATCGCCCTGACCAGTTTGCCGGATCGCAGGACGAGTTCGTCGCGATCCTGGTGTAATGCGGCTCGCTGGACGTCAATGTGGTTCTGCAAGTGCCAGACGCCGGCAAATCCGAGCACCAACAGCACCAGCAGAACGAGCGTCTTGGAATTCGGCGTAATCATTTCAAATTCCGGCGCGAAAAAACCGCGGCGGCGATGAGCAGGACGATGACGCAATACAGCGCCGCATAAGCCGTATTTTGGAGAATCAAAGCGCTGGGAATTTCCCGCCCGTGCACAGCCGCGGCCATCACGTTGAAATTTTCAAAGTTCGGCAGCAGGTAGGAAAGCCCGCGCATAAGCCATGTAGCCGCCGGGTTCGCGGCCGCAAACTGAAATGTCCGCATCTCTTCGACGAACAGCCCCGCCACGTAGAAGGTCGAGGTGTAGAGAATGGCAAGCAGGGGTGTGCTGAAGCAGGAAAACAGCAAAGCGAGCGCCACGACAAGCATGAGCTTCAACAAAATAAAATAAATGGCGATGAGCAGCACCGCGTCCATGCGCTCCAGATGCGGCTTTACGTAAAGCAGCGCCGCAAACAGTCCCGCGGCCATCGCGACGGTGTTCACCGCCAGCGTCAAAACCAGGCCGCCGAATTTTCCCAACAGAAATTCCCACCGCCGCACCGGCTTGGCCAGCAACGCGTACAGCGTGCGCTTGTCCATCTCCTTGTAAACGAGGCCGACGCCGATAAACACCGCGATCAACAATCCGATGACCGAAATTGCGCTCAAGCCCAGGCTCTTGATCACCAGCTCTTCGATTCCGATCGAAATCTGCCCCACAAAAATTGCCGCCGCCATCATCACCAGTGCAAAGAAAACAAGGTTGTACAAAACGCGGTCGCGCACCGCCTCGCGAAACGTGTTCAATGCGACTGCGCCGGCCCGCTTCATTTCCCGGTCACCTCAATGGCCGCCGCCTGCGCCCGGTCCGCTTCAATCAGGTGCATGAAATATTCTTCAAGCGAAGCTTTCACTTGCGCCACGGAAAGAATCTTGGCCCCCGCCCCGCGAAGCTGTTCCAGCGCAGCGTATAACTCTTCTTCCGCGACGTGCATGCGGTAACGTTCGCCGGTCTTCGTAGCCTTCGCTAGGATGGCCGCCGCATTCGTAGCAGTCGCCGCGTTCGCCGGCAACTCGAACAGAATTTCCATGCCTTCCGTCTTCATCCCAACGATTTCGCCGGGCGCGCCGACTCCGCGCAGCTTCCCGCCAACAATCACTCCCACGCGGTCGCAAAGCATCTCCGCGTCGGAAAGAATGTGCGTCGAAAAAAGCACGGTCCTTCCTTCGCGCTTCAATTCCAGAATAATGTCGCGGACTTCACGCCGCCCGATAGGATCGAGCCCCGACATCGGCTCATCCAGAATGACAACTTTGGGATCGTGCAGAATCGCCTGCGCCAGCCCCACGCGTTGCAGCATCCCCTTCGAGTACTTGCGCAGTTGAATCTTTCGCGCCGTCTCGAGTCCCACTTTCTTGAGCATGCGCGCCACGCGCTCGTTGCGGTCCGCCGCGGTCAGGTCGTGGAAGCGCGCGAAGTAGTCGAGCACTTCGGCCGCCGTCAGATAGTCGTAGAAATACGGCTGCTCCGGCAAATAGCCGATGTCGCGGTGCATTTCGATGTCGGTGATTGGCTTGCCCAGAATGCTCGCGGTTCCCGCGTCGGGAAAAATCAGCCCAACGAGCAGCTTGATCGTCGTGGATTTTCCCGCGCCATTCGGCCCGAGGAAACCAAAGACTTCGCCGTCTTCCACCTGCATGGTCAGGCCTTCGAGCGACCTTTTTTTCTTCAGGTGCAGGAAGCCGTACGGGTAGTCCTTGGTCAGATTTTCAATTTCGATTGCTGGGGACGGCATGGTCTCATTCTTCGCAAGCCAGGGCTTATCGTCAATCCATCAGGACCGGCGATGTGCGCGGAGAGAAAATAGACACTCGGTCGCCGAAACAAAAATATCCGCACAATCGTTCGCGATTAGGACTCGCTTCGTGTACTGCCGATCTGCACTAGCTGGGACTGCGCGGCCGCCGGAGGGGCCATGGCCTCGGGTTTCAGCGTCTGCGGCGCGCGCCAGTTGTCGAGGATGCCCACCTGCTGCACGCAGCTCACCGTGCACATTGGCGCGCAATGCTTGGCCGTCAGGAATTCACGATGTCGCATTTCATCCGTGTACTGCGTCAGCGGAATTCCCGGATAGCCGCGCTGTTGCGAGCACCAGTGCACCAGGCCGTCCTCGCAGATGTACAAATAGCGCGAGCCGGAGCGGCAGCGCCAATTGTGTTCCTTGCCGCGCGCGACGCTGTGCTGAAAATCGTTGAAGCGCGAGTAGGAACGCTTCCCAAGCGTCATAATCTCTTCAAAAATTTCCTGCTCGCGCGGTCCCAGCGGCTTCAGCTGGCCGTTGTTGTCATGAATGATTCCCACGGTGCTCGTGAATCCCAGCGCGACGGCCCGATGGGCGATTTTCAGCGCGTCTTCGGGATCTTTCACACCGCTTCCCAGCACGGAATTGATGTTGACCTGGAAAACGGCGAACTCCGAAAGCCATTCGAGCCGCGTATCGAGCGTTTTCAAGCTCTTTTTCGAGACTTCGTCGGGCACGAGGTTATCGATGCTGATCTGCAGGTGCTCGAGGCCCGCTTCGTTCAGCGTGGCGATGCGCTCTTTGCCCAGCAGGAAGCCATTGGTGATCATTCCGGCGATCATGCCGCGATCGCGGATGTGCCGGATGACTTCTTCCAGCTCCGGGTGCATCAGGGGCTCGCCACCGCTGATAGTAATGATGGACGTCCCCATGTCGGCGAGGATGTCCAGGCGCTTCTTCATCTCCGGAAGCGGGACCGGCTTCGACACGCTGTCGTACTCGTTGCAGTAGCCGCAGTCCAGGTTGCACCGGCGCATGGGGATGATGTGCACCAGGATGGGGTGCTTTGTGGAGGCCAGCGCTTTGGCGATCATCTTCAGCTCGCGCGCGCGTGTGCGGCGAAACCGCTGCTTGCGTTCGCGCAACACTTCGGCGCTAGCTCGTACTGTTTTTGTCGCTTCTGGCATGAAAGCCGCTAAATCCCCAAGACCCTAATTATACACAACGCGCGGCCTGCTGCCTCCTTCTGCCGGTTGACGGCAAGCCCCATGTTTCCAATCGCCTAACTCCACATTGGCAAGCCTGGGTCTTTCGAAAAATGGTCTATCCCATTTGCCCGCCTGCACCAGTGCGGCAGTGGGCAAAACGCAAAAACGCCAAGGGGAAGCCATTCTGGCCTCCCTTTGGCGCTTCGCGGGGTAGGGTAAGCAGCAAAGCTTCAGCTGGCTACATCGTTCAGGTCAGCCTGCAACTGCGCCAGGTTAAAACCCGGGGCAAATTTCGGATCCTTCGCTTGCGGCGGCAAGATGGCGTACGCCTCGTCCACGCACTCATCCCACCACGCCCAAGTAGCCTGCTGGGTGTTTCCCCAAGTCAGCACAGTTACACCGTTCGCGTCATACGCCACGGCGAAAACCGCGTGCCCGTCATTGGTCAGCGGGCCCGGGGTCCAGGGTTGGTGCGCCTCGAACTCCTGCTGCGCATTTTCCTGTACCTGGAAGCCCAGGTAAACTCCGCCAAAGAGCTGGATGGCCTGCTGCACGTTCGTATGATTCTTCGGATCGAGCTTGACGAAGGCCATAATCTCGACGCCGTCCACGCTGTTCTGCCGCCAGTAGTTCAGCACATTCAGCTCGTCCAAGCCGGTGTCCGGGCCGCCTGTCAGGTGGTAGTAGAGCTTCAACACGGCGGCCTTGGCCATGATGGTTTTCTTGCCGACCAGCCCGCTATAGGTGGTGATGGCGTGAGCCAATCCCGCGCAGGTGCAGTCGCCGACGGAGTCGTTGCCATCCATGGGAAAGAGTTTGGTCGGGTCGGTTGTCTTCAGGTTTTTGTAGACATCGGTGAGAACGTTATACGTCGCAGGCGGCGCCGCCAGCGAAGACTTGATGTAGTCCTTGAACCGCAAGGTGCGATAGTCGACCTGGGGTGGGTGCTTTCCAAACCGGTAGTTGGCCATAGGGGGAAGTCTCCTCTTGGATTATTTTGGGGGCGAAATGCATAGTGGGTAGTGTCGGAGAGGATGCATTCGTTGCAGAGTAGCTGAGGAATGAGGCTTCGCGTTGTCGTGGTTTGAAAAGTAGGTTAACCGTAATCTGGTTAACCATAGCACTTATAAAATAGAGGTTACGACCGGGCCAACTGGTGTTCCAATTCGGGAAACGGGAGAATCGGGCCATTCACGCCAAGCACAGGGGCGATATAATCAAGCACCTTAGACACGTTTCGTACGTCAGATATAGTCTGGGAAGATGATTTTGCCATGTTGCCAGCCATCATAAGCTATGCGATGACCAGGAAGATCTCAGCGCGCCTTTACGGCACGGTGGCGTTGACGGTCGCCTTTGGAGCCGTGTTGCTTGCCGCGCGGCTCGGGTACGCACGGCAGCAGGACCAGCAAAAGGGCAGCATGCCCGGAATGGATATGGGCGGCAAAGAGGACATGAGCAACATGGGTCCGAGTATGGCTGCAATGGCTGGCCACATGTACATCACGCCACTGCGGCCAAAGCAGCCCGGCGATGAGGAGAGAGCAAAGGCCGTGGTAGCCGAAGTGAAGGCAACCATCGAGCGCTACAAGGACTACCGCAAGGCTTTGGCCGACGGATACGTCATCGCGAACCCCACCCTTAAGCAGCCCCAGTACCACTTCACGAACCAAGCGAACACGCGGGAAGCTGACCTCCGCTTCGATCCCACGAAGCCGACTGCCCTGCTCTACCGCCAGACTCCGATGCAGCGATACAAGCTGGAAGGCGTGATGTTCACGGCCAGCCCGGACGCTACCGAAGATGAGCTGAACCAGCGCATCCCGCTGAGCATTACGCGCTGGCATCGGCACATCAATTTCTGCGAAGCCCCGGAAGACCGCATCAAGGACTATCAGGCCGACCATCCCAAGTTCGGCATGTTCGGCTCCATAAACACCAAAGAGGCCTGCACAGCCGAACGGGGAACCTTTCACCCTTATGTATTCACCTGGATGCTGCACGTCTTTCCCTATGAGGACAACTTCAAAGAGGTCTTCTCGTTGAACGACGACGTGGCCCACGTGCGTTAGGCCGCGCGAGAGAGACGCCTACCTGAACGAAAGCATTGCGGCTTAACACCCTGCCTCGTTACTTCATTACTTGTTTGCTTCTGCTCCCTGCTAAAATCATTGGCCACCACCTTCAGGAGCCATAATGTCTGAAACCATAGATACCGCGTCCATCCAGTCGCGCACCGAGTCCGACAGCATGGGCAAAATCGACGTCCCCGCCGACCGCTACTACGGCGCCCAGACCGCCCGTTCGCTCATCCACTTCAACATTGGCAAAGACACCATGCCTCCAGAGCTGATCCGCGCCTTCGGCATCCTCAAAAAAGCCGCCGCGCTCGTAAATGAGGATTTGGGAAAGCTTCCCGCCGACAAGACCGCGCTCATCACCCAAGCCGCCGACGAAGTCATCGGGGGGCGGCTCAACGCGCACTTCCCTCTGCGCATCTGGCAGACCGGCAGCGGTACGCAGACCAACATGAATGTAAATGAGGTCATCTCCAACCGGGCGATTGAGATTGCCGGCGGGGTGATGGGCAGCAAGAAACCTATCCATCCAAACGACGACGTAAACATGTCGCAGTCGTCGAATGACACGTTTCCTGCGGCGATGCATATCGCTGCGGCTACGGAAACACGGCAGAAACTTTTGCCTGCGATCAAGAAGCTGCGTGATGCGCTGGATGCCAAGGCCAAGGAATTTGCGGACATCGTAAAAATCGGGCGGACCCATCTGCAGGACGCCACGCCGCTTACGCTTGGGCAGGAATTTTCCGGTTACGTGAATCTGCTCGACCGCGACGGAGGGCGTGTGGCAATGGCTCTCGACGGCCTCTACGACCTCGCCATCGGCGGCACAGCCGTTGGCACTGGGCTCAACGCCCATCCTGAATTCGCCGAACGCGCCGCGAAGAAAATCGCTGAGCTAACTGGGTTGCCCTTCCGCTCACATCCCAACAAATTTGCCGCACTCAGCGCCCACGACGAATTGGTCTTCGCCAGCGGTGCGCTAAAGACTCTCGCTGCCTCGCTTATGAAAATTGCCAACGACATTCGCTGGCTCGCTTCCGGCCCGCGCTGCGGCCTCGGCGAACTTTCGCTTCCCGAAAACGAGCCCGGCTCCAGCATCATGCCCGGCAAAGTAAATCCCACGCAGGCCGAAGCCATCACCATGGTCGCCGTCCAAGTGATGGGCAACGACGCCGCCATCGGTTTCGCCGGCTCGCAAGGCAATTTCGAGCTCAACGTTTTCAAGCCCGTCATCATCTTCAACTATCTCCATAGCGTCGAACTTCTCGCCGACGCCATGAACAGCTTCGTAGCCCACTGCGTCCAGGGCATCGAAGTCAATCGCGACCAAATCGATCACTACGTCCACAATTCCCTGATGCTGGTCACCGCGCTCGCCCCCAAAATCGGCTACGACGCCGCCGCCCAAGTCGCCAAAGCCGCCCATCACTCCCACATCAGCCTCCGCGAAGCCGCCATCAAACTAGGCTTTGTAAGCGCCGAAGAATTCGACGCCCTCGTCAAGCCCGAGGACATGACCCATCCATGAGTGCAACGGAAACAAAACTCGGTCTAAACACTGCTGCGTTTCGCCAGAGTCTCGCAGAGGCGATTGCGTGGTGTTCGTCTCAGAATTTAGTTGGATGTCTCGAGGAGGACTCAAGGATTATCCAGCGACGTGACATGAGTCGCAGAGCTGCTGAATTGTTAAGTCTTGCGTACAGAGCGGATCCCTCCCTATTCGAGCGAAGACATTGGGTTTCGCGATTGATGAATTGGTCGAAGATTCGACGCGCGCGCAAGATGAAAGC
>Ga0209447_10000013_pt1 | contig 50108 bp, 43 predicted proteins | sample BogFormECP04_OM3_FD_188243 | JGI IMG/M metagenome (GOLD analysis project Ga0209447, IMG submission 188243) | Bog forest soil microbial communities from Calvert Island, British Columbia, Canada - ECP04_OM3 (SPAdes) (version 2) | ecosystem: Environmental > Aquatic > Freshwater > Wetlands > Bog ... | reverse complement strand
CGGAAGCGTGTGGGAGTCGAATCCACCATTCGACCCGCGAAGGACCGAATCGCCGGCTTTGAAGGCCGGGAGGGTCACCGGACCCCTTTCGCTTCCATCGGGAGTATAAGGCTCAGACGCGTGCGGTTTCAATTGTTGCCGCGGCGGCTTTTGTGCGGATCAGCGCCGCGACCAGGTCGTAAAGTTTTGCGCTGGTGCACACTTCGTAGTAGGGATGCGAAGACTCGGCACCAATCTTCCCGCCCGGAAGTAGTTCGCGCGCCAGGCTTTTGCGCAGCACGAGCAATTCCACGGACTCACCCATGGGCACTTCGCCGTAGTGCAACACCACATTCTCCCTGCCCCACGGCATTTCCAATTTCGCTTCCACGACGTCGAGCGAGATTTCTTCGGACAGTTTATCGAAACCTTCTTCATTCAGCTCGATGCCATTCATGTTGAAGCGCACGAGAAACTCGTCCAGCTCTTCGGCCGAAGCGCCTTCCATCGCCGTCAGGAATTGGTACACGCAGAAGAGCGACTTCTGCCCTGTCATCATGCGCTTGGCGAGTTTCGCGCAGCCAGAGAGCCGGTCGGAAACGTTCAACGCTTTGGAAATCATGATCTTGGAATCGCCGTCCGTCCAATACGTCGGCGCGGAGCCTTGGTAGGCCACGCCAAGGCCAAGCTCCAGCGTTGGAAGATTAGTCGTAGCGGCGCGGTCGTTATAAGAATTGCAGACCGCCAGAATCTGTCGCGAAAGAATGCAGGCCTTCGCGACGGAGCGAGCGTACTGGCGCGTAGATTCCGTTTCAAAAATGGCAAGAATCACCGCATCGCCTTCGATGAAAACTTTCTTTGCGCCAAAGCGATCCAGCAGCTTTTTAACGGGTTCGTGCAGGTTCAGGCTGAAATGCGATGCCGGGCTCAGCCCCCTCGCGAGCAGGTCCTGGGTCATCCTGGTTGAGCCGCGCACGTCGGCCTTGATGATCACGTGCGATACGACCTGGTCCTCCGCCGTCTTGGCTTCTTCCGGCAGCACGCACTCGTACAGCTTGTTGTTGAGGCGCGAAAGCTCTCTGGTTTGCTCCGTGGTCACCAGGTGAACGCGTTCCATGCACGTCGTGAGGTGCTCCGCGTCGCGCAAGTCACGCCGCAGCCGCAGAAAGTCCGTGGCAAACCGCAGCACGAATCCCTGAATCTCTTCCCGCGAGTAACGCCGAATTTTCTTGGAGAGCTCTTCGATGGGCTTCAGCGAAAGCTGCTTGGCCGGCACGTGCTTCAGCACCTGCTCGACCTGCTTCAATTCGTCTTTGGAGACCAACGCTTTCCGCAGTTGCTGCAAGTGTACCGGAGGGCAGTAATCGTTCGCGATCGGGCGAATCTCATAGCTCGCCAGCACGTGAAAGAGCACGTCATGCTGCTCGAGGCGGTCCACAAGCTGCGCGAGCAAACGCGCCCGCTCCGCCGTTTCCGTGTCCGCTACCGATGGATCGAAAAGCCGTGTGGCGTTTTCGGGATCGTTCAAATAGTCCCCGAGCCGCCCCTTGTAATCCTTGTTGAAGAAATCCAACTTCTGCTTCGCCGCGTCAATCTGCGGCCCGAGTTCTTCGATCTTCACCTCTTGATGCTTCAAGCGCATCTCGATTTCGCTCAGCGAAGCTTTCAAGTCGGAAGGATCGGCGGAGTTCAGGAATTTGTTGAAGAAACTCTCTCCGCGGTCCAGTTTCTTCCGTACCCCTTCGGCCTGCTCCTCGAGATTAGCGATTTCCGTGCGCATTGCCGCCGCTTGCTCCAGCAAAGCGTTGTGCGCCTGATTGGCCTCCGTAAACGCGGGATCCTGGCCAATCGTCAGTCCTGCTTCGCAGAGAAATTCCTGGAAGAGCGCGTCCATGGCCTCGAAGCGATCGGGGTCGCGGGCATAATTCCCCAGCAGGACGTAATGCTCCAGAAAGTAAACGTCATCTTTATTTCCGTCCAGAAAGATGATGCGGTTCTTCAGCAACTCATAGAGCGACGCAAAATCGTCCCCAAAAAGCGCCCGCCTCGTCTTGGAGATGACGTTCTCCTCGATTTCGGAAACCATCTGCGCCACTTGCTGGCCAACGCCGCGTATCACCTTTCGCCGCGCGGACTGCAATTCCGATAGCCGCGCCTTAATGACGTGCGCCTGCTGGCTGCGCTCGAAATATTCGCCGCGCTGCCGGATCCATTCCTTCCCCTCATGGATTAAATTGGCAAACTGATTGGTCAGCTCTTGCGTGAGGAATTTCAGCAGCCCGAGCCGGAAGACGAGATCAATCTCGATATTTTTGTGGTATTTCGCCTGAGTCAGCGCACTTTGGAGGAGTTCCGTCAGTAATTTGCGGAAGGCCGCGTTGTCCAGGCGCTCGACGGTGCGCAGCTCGATGCCAGAAAAATACGTCGCACTGGTGCTCTGCCGAATCAGGTCAAACAGATAATCGCGCGCCGCCTGAACGAACTTCGAGCTTAGGAACACGTCGTGGTGGATGTTATCCACACCGATCGACAACGATCCCATGGGGATCGTTACGTTATAGCTCTTCAGTTCAATCCGGGACGCTTCCGCTACGCCAAGTGTAAGACTCTCGTCAGCCATTCACTCCACCCGAAGGGGCTTCCTCCAAGCTAGCAGCGCAAACGGCGCCCCGCAACAAAACCGCCCGCGCTGGTAACGAGATAGTTAGGAGTGCTTCGCAAGCCCACAGAAACATTGGACTTACTGGCGAGAAACTGAGGACTCACTGGACGGGTTGCTGGACGGGCTACTGAACAAAGATGCGCCGCGCATCTCCGCCCAAATGCTCTAAGCGAATACGCACCTGCGGCCACGGCGACTCCAGGGGAAACCGCTCCGACCACTCCAGAATCACGACAGCAGGGTTGGCGAAAACATCTTCCAGTCCAAGCGTTTCGAAATCGTGGAAGTTCTCGATGCGATACAAATCGGCGTGATAAACCTTGGCAGCCTTTCCGTAAACGTGCACCAGCGTAAACGTGGGGCTCGTGACTTCATCCTCGTTGGCAGCTCCCAGCCCGGCGACAATGCCTTTCGTCAGCGTGGTCTTTCCGCTTCCGAGATCGCCCGTAAGCAGCACCAGAACCGGCACGGTGAGCCGTTTCGCGAATTCCCTACCCCAGTTCGTGGTCTCCTCGGAGGAGCGAGTGATGACTTCTTCAGCCACCGAACTGAATCTCCTTTAGTAGAGATTCGCGAGCGGCTGGAATGCATTGCGCCACTTCATGCGCGAGAACGCCGGAAGGTTCCCCATCCCGGGCCAGTATGTCCGCGGCAGTGCCGTGCAAGAAAACTCCCAGAGCAAGTACGCGTAGCCAATCCTCGGTACCGAATTGCGCCGTGATCGCCGCCAGCACTCCGGTGAGAACGTCGCCCGAACCGCCTTTGGCCAAGCTCGGTCCTCCGGTGGTATTGACGAAGACGCGCCCATCAGGAGCCACGATCAAAGTGTGATAGCCCTTCAGGATAACGTGTGCTTTCCATTTTCTGGCGGCTTCCGTGGCCATTTTTAAACGATCGGCCTGCACGTCCTTGGTTTCTTTGCCCAGCAAGCGCGCCATCTCGCCTGGGTGCGGCGTTACGGCGAGAAATTCTGTTTTCCGCACGGCGAGTTTCGCAGCCTCACCGTCGAAGCAATTCAAGCCGTCCGCATCCAGAATAATCGGAACCGTGGATTCCCGGAGCAGTTGTTGCACGGCCATCCGAGTCTCGACGTGCGTTCCAATGCCGGGGCCAATGGCGACGACACTCTTGTCTTCGAGCAGTTTTGTCAGGCGGCCGGAGGAAGTGTTGGCAGCGGCTAGGCCACCAGTCTTGGTGGCCAGGAGCGGTTCCGTCATGTACTCCGCAAACGCGGCAGCTAGCACGGGTTGAACTTCGTCGGGAGTCGCAATCGTGGTGAGGCCTGCGCCCGCGCGTAAACACGCATATCCTGCAAGGACGGCCGCACCTGATTTTCCGCGCGCGCCGGCGACGATCGCGGCGTGGCCGAAGGTTCCTTTGTGTGAATCTGCCGCGCGCACCAGGGAGAGTCCGGCAAATTCATCGGGCCCCGCCCAACGCAGTAATCCCTTGCCAGTTTCCTCGACCAATTCCTTGGGGGATCCGATACTGGCAACGTGAAGGGCGCCGCACGCTTCCGAGCCGGCTACCGTTAATTGGCCGATCTTGGGAGCGGTGAAGGTCACCGTCTTATGAGCTACCAGAACCGGCCCCGCCGCTGCTTCTCCGTCCGACGGCAATCCAGACGGCGTATCGACAGCCAGAATCAAGGCCGGCCACGTCGCCGTGCCGTTTCGCGAATGCTTGTTCAGGTCCGAGATGGCGCGAGCGATTGTGCCCGTGGCGGCTCCGCGCAGCCCAGTTCCAAGCATCGCGTCCACAATTACATGCGACTCGCAAATATCGTGCCAGACGCGTTGCCAGTCTTCTTCACCATCCACGCTTTCAAACTCGCCGCCAGCGTCAATCCATTTCTTAAGATTCGCGGCAGCGTCACCACTTACGTCCTCTTTTTTTCCAAACAGAACTACGCGCGTTGCCAGTTTTTTCTCGCGCAAATGGCGCGCCACGACAAAACCGTCGCCGCCGTTGTTGCCTTTTCCGCATAGCACGGAGACGCGCGCGATATCATCCACGCCGCGGCCCGCGACGATGTGCCAAACCGAATCCGCGGCTTTGCGGCCAGCGGTTTCCATCAACTGCAAGCTGGGAATACGGTGGCGCTCAGTGGTGAGTCGATCGACCTCGCGCATTTCGGCGGCGGTTAGGGCTTTCATAGGAGAAAGTTTACGCGGCCATCAGTTTGGATCTGCATTGCATTCCAAGACTACAGCATCCATCCGCCGCTGACGTTTACGACCTGGCCGGTGACGTACTCGGCTTCCTCGGAAACGAAAAACGCGACGGCCGCGGCTACATCTTCAACCGTTGGCGGGCGGCCGATTGGGAAACGCGCATCGCGCATTTTGCGCGCTTCGCTCAGGCTCAATTCTTTTTCGTCGATGCTGGAAGGATTTACGACGTTCACAGTGATTCCGTTTTTCGCTTCTTCGAGCGCGAGCGAACGCGACAACGCCACCACTGCGGCCTTGGCCGCGGCGTACGCCGAAATTTTCGCCTGGCCAAACGCGCGCTCCGCGCCGACTGCGCCTAGATTCACGATGCGCCCCCATCGGCCCTTGCGCATGTGCGCCAGCGACGCGCGGCTTACATAAACAACGCTATTCAAATTGGACGAAAAAATGTTCTGCCAATCTTCCAAGGAAGATTCCGCCAGCGTGCCCCAGCGAAAACCACCCACATTGTTGACCAAGATATCGATCCGCCCATAGCGGTCCGCAACAGTCTGGACCAGTTGCTCCGCTTTCGCCGCGTCGGTGACGTCCGTCTCCACCGCGACACAATCCGCCCCGCTCGCCTGGAGCAGCCGCAGCGCATGCTGTGCAGCGGTCTTGTTCGCGCGATAGGAGATGGCGATGCGCGCGCCTTCCTGCGCCAGCCGCATCGCAATGCCGCGCCCAATTCCGCGGCTTCCTCCAGTTACCAGCGCCACACGATTCACCAGCGACATTCTTCTCTCGGCTCCAATCCGTGGAAAGGTTGCCAGTATAGCCCACTCGCGAAACGCACACTACCGCGCCGCAAGATCGCGTTTCCTGGCCGCGTTTCCTAACCGCCCTTCCTAGCAGAGTTCTCTAGCGAAGACGCGCGACCACCACGGTCATGTCGTCGGCTTGCTCCGGGGTGCCCGCCCACTCCTCGGCTGCAATCATCAGCGATTCGCCAACCAGCCGTGGGCTTGCCGATTGCACGCGAATGGCCGCTTCCTGCAAGCGCCGGATGCCAAACTCTTCGCCGTAAACATTTTCCGGCTCGATCAAACCGTCGCTGTATTCCACGAGCAGCGCGTTCGGAGGAACCACAACAGAACCCTCTTCGTAGACGTAGTCCTCCATTACACCGAGCACCATTCCTCCGACATCCAGATGTTTTGCCGTTCCATTCGTAATCAGCAACCCCGGCAAATGCCCCGCGTTGGTGTAACGCAGCGTGCGCGTCGCGCTGTCGTAAACCGCGATAAAAAAAGTGGCGAAGCGGTCGTCGGCGGTGTTGCGCACCATGTGCATGTTCAAACGCGCAACCAGTTCTGCGGTGCTCATTAATTCGCTGCCGGGGGCCAGCAGTTGGCTGCGCAGCGAAGCCTGCAGGCTAGCCATCAACAGCGCCGCGGAAATTCCCTTTCCCGAAATATCGGCAAGCGCGATCGCCAGATGCGTCGGGCTAAGCTGTATGAAATCGTAATAATCGCCGCTCACGGTCCGCGCCGCTCGGCAGATGGCTTCCAGCTCGACGCCAGCAACGGACGGAACCTTCTGCGGAAAAAGCTGGTTCTGCACTTCACTTGCGATAGCAAGCTCGTTTTCCAGGCGTTCGCGCTTCTTTTGGTCCTGAAGCAAGCCGCTGATCGAGCCGGTCATTTCATTAAACGATTGGCCAAGCACGCCGAGCTGATCCCTGCGTTCGATGCGCACGCGATGCGTCCAATCGCCTGTTTTTACATATTGCGTCGCTTCATAGAGATCGCTCACCGCTTTGGTAATGCGGCGCGTCAGCACGATGCCCGTAACCAGCGCGGCAATCTCGATGAGCAGGAATCCGCCTGCCAGAAGGATGAAGAAATCGACATATATGTCGCTAAGATTTCCGAGCGACGTAAAAATTCGCGCATTCAACCGCGAGGGCCGCGCATTAAAAGTCACCAGGACCGGCCGCGCCGGCTCAAACTTCCCTTCTTTTCTTACATAGACCGCGTCAAATTTGGACAGGCCTGTGACTGACGGGTCGATCCAGTGGCCCGCCGGATGGAGCGTTCGGTTTTTCGCCAGAATACTTCCCGCTGGTTCGTATTGAAACTCTCCCGAAACGATGCCCTGTTTCGAGGCGCCCTCGGAGCGGCGCGTCAGAACCAGTTGAATGGCTCCGAGGTCTGGAGCGATGGAAGCCAGGAAGTCTGCGGTGACCGGAACGCGAAGAGAAACGACGCGGACTCCTTTTGGTTCTTGCATCGCCCGCAAGCTCATCAGGTAGAGTTTGTCGCCTTCCTGCACCATGCCTGCATAGGAGTTCTTCGCCCCTCCTGCTGCTTGGACCACGTTTTTTAGCAGGGTCTCATCGTCGGAGAAATTGATGTCTAACTCCGGAAGCTCGCGGTCGTGAACGACCTTCGACTGGGCGGCGAGAATGCGCTCAGCCTCACCTTCCGAAACGTCCTTCGGAAGAGTGGCGTGAGCAGCGGCAATATGCGCAGTGATATCCGCCATCATGGCGACGCGGCGCTGGACGTCGTCGTAAAGCAGGTACGCACCCAACTGTGAATACACAATCTGGCCGGCCAGAAGCACGAGTGTCAGGATGAGAAGGATGGGAACGACGGCGATGAACAAATAGGCAACAATCAGCCGGTTGCGCAAGCTCCACAAGAGCCTCGTGCGCCACCATCCGGCGAGCCGGAATAACGCGTACACCGCGGCGAGAATGGCGAAAAATTTCAGAAAGCTGGCGAGGCCGCCGCTGAGACCCAGAATGGCGCATGTGACGCCTGCAAGAATGAGCAGGATGGCGAAAACATCGATCCGCGAGAGGCGGCGCCACGCGTTTCGGAGGTTCGCAAGCAGAGCGGTCATCGGGCGATTGGCAAAACTCTACTTTACCTGAAGACGCGATGCGCGGGCAGGACAAACGCGCCGCAGGAATTTATGAGCAACCGCTGCGAGCGCGCAGAGACACAAACTACTTCAGTGCGTTGCGCACCTTGCTGTGCTTCACGCTGTAGGTGAAATAGACCACCATGCCGACGACGAGCCAGACGACCAGCCTGATCCACGTAACGGCCTTGAGGCCAGCCATCAGCCCGAGAGAGACAAGCATTCCGAGGATGGGCACCAGCGGTACCAGCGGTGTCCTAAACGGCCGAACCAACTCTGGACGCCTGACGCGAAGAAGCCAGACACCGGCGCAAACGATGACGAACGCCAGTAACGTGCCAATGCTTACGAGTTGCCCGAGATCACCGATGGGAACGAGCGCGCCAACAAACGCAACGCAAACCCCAACAATGGCAGTGGACTTCCATGGCGTGCGAAACCTCGGATGAATGTCTCCGGCCCATTTCCAGAGCAGGCCGTCGTTGGCCATGGAGTAAAACACGCGTGACTGTCCGAGCATCATGACGAGCATCACCGTGCTCAACCCGGCCAGCGCACCAGCGTTCACCACATAACTCCCCCAGCGCACGCCAGTCTCGCGCATCGCCAGCGAAACGGGTGCGCCAACATTCAGCCGAGAGTAATGCACGGTGGCCGTCAGCAAACCCGAAACAAGCAGGTACAAAATCGTGCAAACAATCAGCGATCCAAGAATGCCAATCGGCATGTCCCTCTGCGGATTTTTCGCCTCTTGCGCCGCGGTCGACACCGCGTCAAATCCGATGTAAGCAAAGAAAACGACGCCCGCGCCGCGTAATATGCCCGACCAACCAAACGCCCCAAACGCCCCGGTATTCGGCGGAATAAAGACTTTCCAGTTGGCATGCGCAATCCCCGGATTCTTAAGAACAAACGCACCGGCCACAGCAATAAACACGAAAACCGCCACCAGCTTTACGAAGACCACACCCGTATTGAAGTTCGCGGATTCCTTGATCCCGATAATCAGAAGCACAGTAACCGCGAGCATGGCCAGGAACGCGATCAAATTAAATTTGGCAGTCACCATCGGCAGTCCGGCAACCTGATCCATGCTCATCGATAGCGTATTCAACGGTGTCCAATGGCCCTGGTAAAGCACCCACTTCGCTCCAGGAACATCGCAGATCTGCGGCGGCAAGCTGATCCCATAATCCTGCAAGAAAGCCACCAGAGTGCTGCTCCAACCGCTAGCGACCGTTGCGGCGCCGAACGCGTACTCCAAAATCAAATCCCAGCCGATGATCCACGCGATGATTTCGCCGAGCGTGGCATAACCGTATGTGTATGCCGAACCGGCAATCGGAATCATCGACGCAAACTCCGCGTAGCAAAGCCCCGCGAATACGCAGCCGATGCCTGCGAGTACGTAGGAGAGCATGATGGAAGGCCCGGCGTAGAGCGAAGCCGCGGAACCGGTCATTACGAAGATGCCCGCGCCGATGATGGCTCCGATGCCCAAAGTGACCAGGTTGACCGGACCGAGTGCGCGCTTGAGGCTGTGCTCGCCCGTGGAACTGGCTTCCGACATGAGCGTGGTCATGGACTTCGTTGCGAATAAAGGGTTGCCCATGCAACTCCTCCTTTGCGGGATTTGCGCCCGGTTCCTCAAAAAACCAAAACCGCCTGCCAATTTGGACTTACGCATTGTAGGGGCGCAGCATGCTGCGCCCCTACAAAAAAAACAAAAATTAGTCGGCTGGCCCGCTCTGGACAGACTTCGATCGCCGCGACCATAGCCAGTAGACCGGCAATCCCAGAAGGACAATGAGCAGTCCGCCGCCTGCCGTCTGTGTCTGGTAGAGGAGCAGGACGATCATGATGATTGTCGCAAGCCCGATGTACAGCAGCGGCACGAACGGATACCCGAATGCCTTGTACGGCCTTTCCGCGCCGGGGCGCTTACGGCGCAGGACGAATATGCCGATGATGGTCAGCACATAGAAGAGCAGGACCGCAAAAACGACGTAATTCAGCAAATCGCTGTAAAGGTTGCCGTAGGTAACGGCGCCGGATGAGTCGACGTGGCGCGTGCGCAGCAGAATCAGCACGATGATCCAGATGCCCTGATACATCAGCGCACTTTGCGGGACGCCTTTTTTGCTCAGCGCGCCGGTGGAGCGGAAGAACAGGCCGTCGCGCGCCATGGCGTAGGAGACGCGTGCGCCGGCGAGGATTAGGCCATTGTTGCAACCGAATGTCGAGATGATGATGGCTACGGCCATGATCACTGCGCCCCAATTACCGAAAATCGCGCTCAAAGCGGCGGTGGCGACGCGATCATCGGGAGCAGTCTGGATCTGAACGAGCGGCAGGACAAACAGATAAGCGAGGTTTGCCAAGCAATAAAGGGCGGTCACAATGCACGTGCCGAACGCCATGGAAAGCGCGACGTCTCGCTTCGGATTTTTCACTTCGGCAGCAGTGAAGCCGATGTTGTTCCAGGCGTCGGACGAAAAAAGCGAACCCACCTGGGCGACGCCGAAGGCGACGATCAAGCCAAGGAAACCGCTGGCCGCGGTGACCGTGGGCACGAGACCCTTCAGGAAATTCGCACCCGGCTCTATCGGCACGGCGCCGCGGATGGCCCAGAAGTGCGAGAAGTTTTCGGACATCGCGCCGGCGTTCTTCCCCACGAAAATGCCGAGAAGAATCAGCCCGACGAGCGACAGCGTTTTTGCGCTGGTGAAAACGTTTTGAATCAGCTTGCCGAGCTGGACGCCCAGAGTGTTGAGAAAAGTGATAAGTACGATCATGAGGACGCCGACAAGTTGCTGGACCGACAGGCTTATCGCGAGTTTTGAGCCGATAGCAATCGGGGCGACGACCCAGGTGTTCGGCGAAATCGAGGGAAACAAAACGCCCAGGTATCGCGCGAATCCCACAGCCACGGCTGCGATTGTGCCTGTCTGGATGACCAGAAACAGTGTCCAACCGTACAAAAATCCCCAGAGTGGCGAATAGGCTTCGCGCAGATAAATGTATTGGCCGCCGGCGTGAGGGAACATTGCGGCGAGTTCGCCGTAGGAGAGCGCTGCCGCAATGGTGAGCAATCCTGTGAGAACCCACGTGAGCAGCAAGCCGCCCGGAGAGCCCGTCTGCCGCGAAATATCCGCCGCGACGATGAAGATTCCGGAGCCGATCATGGAGCCGACGACGATCATGGTGCCGTCGAAGAGACCGATGGCGCGGACGAAGCCAGGCTCATTTTTGGCCGGGGTTTGCGCGATAGGATGCGTAATGTCGGCCATTCGCTGGTTGCCCTAGACCGCTGCCGCGTGCTTTGCGGCGTCCACTGTATGGATGTATTCCCTGGCACGTTCGGTTGGATCGGGAGCGCTCAGAATTCCGCTGATTACGGCTACGGAGTCGGCGCCGGCTTCGATGACTTCGGCGGCTCGCTCCAGCGTGATCCCGCCAATGGCGACAATGGGCTTCTGGGTGAGGCTTCGAATTTTTCGAAGAAAATCCACGCCGATGACTGGGTCGGGATTGGCTTTCGTTGAAGTTGAATAGACAGGTCCAACTGCGATGTAGTCAGCCGAGCTTGCCGCTGCGCGTTCGAACTGTTCCAAATTGTGCGTCGAAACACCGACGAGTTTGTCCTGACCTGCCACGCGGCGCGCCTGCTCGACGTCGAGATCTTCCTGACCCACGTGCACGCCGCTGGCCCCCGATAGAAATGCCACGTCGGGGCGGTCGTTCACAAAAAATGTTACTCGGCGTGGCCCAAGCACTGTTGCCAGCTCGCGAGAGGTCTCGAGAAGCTTCCGCGCGGGCGCAGACTTGTCCCGATACTGGAGGAGGCGAACTCCAGCTTCGGCGAGGCTCAAGGCACAATCTCTTTGGGAATGCGTAATCAACGCTGCGTCTAGTATCACATACAGCCTGGGGAGGACAAGACGCATAGACAGTTTATTTTCCGCCGGTGCCGAGCAATCTTTCGATGAAGTGGGTGTCAAAGCGGCCTGCAGCAAACTCTGAATCCGCCAGGATGCGGCGGTGCAGAGGAATCGAGGTCTTGATGCCTTCGATCACGAACATTTCGAGGGCGCGCTTCATGCGGCCGATGGCTTCGGCCCGGTCGCGACCCTTAACAATCAGCTTCGCAATCATGGAATCGTAGTACGGCGGGATCACCGCATCGGTATACGCCGCGGAGTCCACGCGGACTCCGGTCCCACCGGGCGCTTGAAAGGTGGTGATGCGGCCTGCCGAGGGTACAAATGTCTCCGGGTCTTCGGCGTTGATGCGGCATTCGATGGCGTGGCCGGAGAAATTCATCTCACCGACCGCGTCGTCCAGTCCTTCGCCCGCGGCGATGCGGATCTGCGCTTTGATCAGGTCAACTCCGGTGACCAGTTCGGTTACGGGATGCTCCACCTGAATGCGGGCATTCATCTCAATAAAATAGATGGAGCCGTCTTCGTCCATCAGGAACTCAACCGTTCCGGCGTTGGTATAACCGACTTTTTCGAGGGCTCGCACAACTTTCGCGCCCAAATCCTTGCGCCGCTTGGCGTCCATGACGGGAGACGGCGATTCCTCGACCAGCTTTTGATGCCGCCGCTGGATGCTGCACTCGCGCTCGCCGAGGTGGATTACCTTGCCGTGCTGATCTCCCAGGACCTGAAATTCGATGTGGCGCGGACGCTCGATAAACTTTTCCGCGTAGACATCCGGCGTCCCAAACGCCTGTTGCGCCTCACTCCGCGCCGTTTCATAAGCATTCAAGAGTTCTTCCTGCTTATGGACTACCCGCATACCGCGCCCGCCGCCGCCCGCGGATGCTTTGATGATGAGGGGAAAGCCGATTTTTTTGGCTTCCTTGGCGAGCTGCTCCTCGCCTTCGATGATGCCTTCGCTGCCAGGCACCGTGGCCACGCCCAGCGCCTTCATCTCTCGCCGCGCGCGGTCCTTTTCGCCCATCATTTCGATTACTTCGGGCGTCGGCCCGATAAACGTGATCTCCGAGGCCTCGCAGACTTTCGCAAAGTTCGCGTTTTCAGAAAGAAAGCCGTAGCCGGGATGGATGGCATCCACGTTGGTGATTTCTGCCGCGCTGATGACCTGCGGAATGTTGAGGTAACTTTCGCTGCTGCGCGGCGGCCCGATGCACACGGCCTCGTCAGCAAAGCGCACATGCAGCGAGTTGCGGTCAGCTTCGGAATACACCGCGACCGTGGAAATGCCCAGTTCTTTGCAGGCACAGATGACCCGCAGCGCGATTTCCCCGCGATTGGCTACTAGGATTTTCTGGAACATGGCCGAAGGCGCCGGCTACCTCTTCCGGCTGGGACGGATGCCGTAGAGCGGCTGGCCGTATTCGACAGGCTGCCCGTTCTCGACAAAAATGCGAATCAGTTCACCGCTCTCGTCCGACTCAATTTCATTCATCAGTTTCATGGCTTCCACGATGCAAAGGGTCTGGCCGGACTCCACATGCGCTCCAATCTTCACAAAGGCCTCAGCGCCGGGACTGGGCGCTTCATAGTAAGTCCCGACAATCGGCGATTTCACCAGGTGCAGGTCCTCGGTAGCACGCGGCTCAGGCACCGACAGAGCGGGCTGCGAGGCCGTCGCTGGCCTCTCCGGCGCCGCGCCGGGAACGATAATCTCCGGTGCCGCCATGGGCCGCGCATAGACCGGCGCGCTGGCCGAAGGCTTTTTCAACCGGATACGGAGGTCGCCGCGCGAGTACTCGAACTCCTCGAGGTTATGCTCGCTCATAAAGCGGAGGAGTTGCTCGATTTGCTGGACTTCGGGACTCGCGATGGAGGAGCTTTCTGCTGATTTTGAGGGCTGTTTGCGTTTCATGCCTGTTTTAGAGCTCAATAAAATCCCGCGGAATGCGGGTCAGCACTTCAGTTTTCCCTGGATGCACGGCGACATCGTCTTCGATGCGAATTCCCCCGACCCCTGCCATGTAAACCCCCGGTTCAATGGTTACCACGAATCCCGGTTCCAGCCGCGCTCTTTGCCCGCGCGCGAGCCGCGGGTCTTCATGCACTTCCAAGCCTAATCCATGCCCCGTGCTATGTGTGAAATACCGGTCCAGCTTGTAGCCGGCCAGAACCTGCCTGGCAGCGGCATCCACGTCCCCGCAAGTAACTCCGGCCTTCACAGCCGAAATCGCCGCAGTCTGAGCTTCCAGGACTGCCTTATACCACGTCTTCACGCGAGCGGGAGCCCGCCCTACATACACCGTGCGCGTGATGTCGCTGCAATAGTGGGCGAGTATAACACCCAGGTCTAGTACCACCAACTCATTTTTCCTCAAGCGCTTGGCGGTGGGACGCGCGTGAGGAAGAGCGGCGCGTTCGCCAAAGGCCACGATGGTCTCGAAGGCCGGACCCGACGCGCCACCCTTGCGCATCTGGAATTCGATCTCCGCCGCAATTTCGTTTTCGGTCACGCCAGGCTTCAGGAGTTTGAGCGCGCCGGAGAGAACGTCCCCGGCCAGGATGGCCGCCTTGCGCATTACAGCGAGCTCAGAAGCGTCTTTGCGCGCGCGCTGAGACTCAACCAGTCCCGCGGCTGGAATCCATCGTGTGCTGGCGCCGGACGCTCTTTTCAGCAGACTGAGTTGTGCCACCGCCAGCCGAGAGGCGTCGTACCCGACGCGCCGCAAAGCCCTTTCCCGGAGAAATTTGCCCACAGACTCCGTCAAGGAGCCTTTTTGAAGCACGAGGCGGACCGCGGGGCACTCCTCGCGCGCCTGCGTAGTGAATCGCCCGTCGGTAATCAGCGTTGCACCGCCCTGGCTGACGACGAGGACTCCAGAATCGCCCGTGAAACCTGCCAGGTAATACCAACTGGCCGGATGCGTGATCACCAAAGCGTGCAGCTTGGCCTCGTGGATGGCCGCTCGCAGTCGTTTCCGTCGTTCTGTAAAGGGAGAATTCATAAAGAAAACGAGGAGACCGTAGCCTCCTCGTCTGAGTTCCTAGTTTAAAGTCCGGGGTCCGAATTACCCAGGGATAATTCGGGGTGTCAGGAAGAACAGCAGTTCTTGCGATTGGACGCTGATTGTCGTCCGCTTGAACAGGTTGCCGATCACCGGCAAGCTGCCGAGTATGGGAACGTCCTGGATATTCGTGTTCTGGGTGGAGACGATGATGCCGCCGATCACGACAGTCCCGCCATCAGGAACCAGAACTTTGGTCTGGGCGGACTGGGTATCGAGTGCCGGGATGCCCTGCACGCGCGGAATACCTTGATCGATCTGGGTGTTTTCCACGAGCACGTCCATGAAGATGGTGCCTTCGGCCGTAATCTGAGGCGTGACTTCCAATTGCAGCACGGCGTCGATGAACTGCACGGAAATCGTGTTGTTGATGGTGGTTTGAATGGGCAGCTTGACGCCCTGCTTGATGATGGCCTTTTCGTTGTTCTGCGTCACGATGCGCGGCTTGGAGAGCAGTTTGCCGACGCCCTTGGCTTCCGCCATGCTGATGAAGAAGTCGAGGGCAAAGTTCGCCGACCTAAAGGAGTAGCCCAGGCCGCTCGTCGGAACGCCCGCGCCCAAGCTGGTGGCCAGGGGAATACCGCTTGCAGGACCGCCGCCCGAGGTGCTCGTAGGAACCGAGATGAGCGGGGGCACCGGTGTCGAGTTGATTGGACCAGGGCTAACGCCGACCTGCGGCGCTCCAGAAAAGAGATTCTGGTTATGAGTGGTTGTGCTCGCCCCGGCGAATCCCAGTTCGGTGCCGATATCCGAGGCAAACGAACGGGATGCCGAAATCACGCGGGCTTCGATTTCCACCTGCTGAGACTTGCGGTCCAGTTGGCGCCACAGATTGTCGATCGTCGGAATGACCGACGGGATGTCGCGGATGATGAGCTGGTTCGAACGGTCATCGAAGAGAATGTCGCCGCGCGCGCTGAGGAATTTCTTCAGGATGGGCGCGATGGTGGAAGCCTTTGCGTAGCTCAAAACGCGCGTCACGGTAACGGGGGCAGTCGCTTCGGCTTGCGCCTTTTCCAGGTCGCGCTGTGTTTCCGCTTCGGTCTTGAGGGTGGCGCGGGTGGCGATACGCAGAACGTTTCCGTTGAGCTGCTTGTCGAGTCCGTTGTTCTGTAGAACGATGTCGAGCGCCTGATCCCACGGTACTTCATCGAGAACGATAGTCAGGGTGCCCTTCACCGCGGGGTCCAGCACAACGTTCAAGCCGCTGATCTCGTGGATAAGCCGGAAGAAGTCGCGAAGATCGACGTCCTTCAGGTTCACGGAGATGGGCTCGCCAGTGTACTTTCCAGCTGCCGCCGGTGCGGTCGACATCTGGGCCTGCCCCGCTTGCGCTGCGGAAGCAGCCAGGGTATTCGCAGCCGCATTGGACTGCTGCGCTGCCTGCTGGGCCGCCGCTTGGGCATTCGCCGGTGGAACTGGCTCATTCATCCGGCCAAAGGAAGCCAGGGTGAATGAGGGCTGGGTCAGTTCGCGAGGCAATGCGAAGCGAGGAGCTGGAATTTGCAAAGAAGCCGATGTCCGAGAATTCGCGTGAGGAACCGCTGCGCTGTACTCGAAAGCGGGGCGGGACTTCGCGTCCTGCTGCGAGGCCAAAGTCTGCGGATTGGACGGTGCAGCATCAGGAGCTTGCGGCTGCGCATCAAAGAGAACCACAACAGCCGTGCCGTCATGGGCAATCTGATAGGTGGGAGCACCGGTCAGATCGACAACGACGCGGGCAACGTTCGGGCGATACTGCCCGAGACGCACGTCGCGCACCGGTTCGGAGACGCCGGGGATCATCGTCTTATCGACGGCGAGCCGTGCGCCCGCGAAATCCAGCACCAGTCGGTCCGGATTCTGCATGCGCGAGGCGCGGACGTCGAGGCGCCCGGCACCATCCACGCGCACGCTGGCGCGCTGTGGAGCTTGCGTTATCGCCACGCTGGAGATCACCGCGGAAGTTGCGGTCGCGCCGGCGGGCTCCTGCGTCTGCGCGAGCAATGGGCTTGCGCCCATCACCGCGCTCGAAAGGATCAGGAAGCCGCACCGAAAGGCGGGCCAATTCGTCTTCATTGCTGTTCTCCTGCACTGGAGTAAATTCGTTTGTTTACCTGGCGTTCCACGGGCTTGCCAAATGCGTCTTTCCCGATTTCATGGAACGAAACGCCATCCATCGCGATCTTTTCCACGCGGCCGTCGTACAACTGGTCGCCCTCACGGAGGAAATAGGTTCGAGCTTGTGGGTTGGTCACCACGGCGATCATGCCGTTGGGGGCCTTCACGATCCCGTCCAGCCGCAGCGTACTTACCTGTAGACCGGCTTTGCCCGGAGGCAAAACCGCCGCTGCGTGCGCCGCGGCCTGCTGACGCATGACCAGCGATTCAAACGGATCGCGCCGGGAGCCCTTCTCTTCGCCTTCCTTCGGCGTGTCAGGGTTCACCTCGGCTTCGACAGGCTTGGCCGGCCTGGGAGCCTTGGCCACTTTGTTGGTTGCGGGTTTTGCTGCGCCTTTCGCCGCCGCGGTTGGAGCTGCGGGTTTGCCTGCCTGCGGCGCAGCCTTGCCGGCGGCTTGTGGCGCGGACTTCGCGCCCGCAGGAGCCGCTGGATTGGCTTGCGCACGCAGCCCAGGTGCGGCTGCTGCGAGCAAAATCCCTAGTACGAGAGTTAGTGCTGAACGCATAGATCGCCCATTCCCGCTCACTATTTTCCCGCCGGCTTCGCGGGCGTCTTAGCCCCAGATGCGGGGGCCGGCGCCACGTCAGCTGGCTTGGTAAAGAAAGTCGTTGCCGTAAAGACTGCTGAAACGGTAGTTCCAGGCCGTATCGGATACTTGGTGCCTTTGGACTTGTCCGGATCGTCAAACTCGAGATCACCTACGTTGATGATGCGTGACAGCCGTCCAAGCCGCCCGAAAAAGTCCATCAGGTTGAAGTACGGTCCGTCGGCTTGCACTTCAAACGGCATTTCATAGTGAAACTCGCGCGGCACGATCGCTTGCGAGGTCAGCCGCCGAATCGTCACGTTCGAAGAACTCGCCGCGCCCTGAATCAGCCGGATGAACTCGTCCGTCTCTTTTTCTTCCGGAACGATCGTCTTGAGCGTGTCGAGCTGTTTGGAAAGCGCATCCATCTGCTGCTTCAATTCGCCGTACCGTTGCTTGTAAACCTGTAATTGCTGGACCTCGGTGTTCAAGGTGGAGCGTTGGAGCACCGCCTTGTCGAAAGCATCGCGTTCCTGGGCTACCGGCGAAAGTGGAATGTAAACGCCCATGAGAAGGATGATGACCGCGATGGCCACCGCCACCAGGCCCTGCACGAAAACCGACATGTCTCGAAACGGATTGGCCATGGTGGTCCTTTAACCTTTCTTCCCCGGAGCGGGAGCTGGCGTGGTCTTCGCCGGCATATTTGCGGGCTTCGCCTGCGGCGCAGCGGGACCCGACTGCGGCGGAGTAATTTCAGCGGACAACTGGAAATTAAAGGTCTGCACGGCGGTGTTCTTATCGTCCTGCTTGGTTTCCTTGATTTCGACCTTCTGGAAGTAGCCGGACCGCTTTAACGCGGTGATGAAATTCGCCACGGCGTTCACCGAAGCAGAAGAACCTTCAATCGAAAGGGTGGTCCCTTTCCTGGTCATGGTTGTCAGCCACAGGTTCTCGGTACGGGAAACAGTGTTGGCGACCATGTCGAGCAGGTCTTGCCCGCCGGTGCGGTCGCGCTGCAACTGCTCGATCGTGCTGACCCTCTGCTGGAGGACTACCTTTTGCTTGTCAAACGACTCCACCTGCTGCTTGATGCTCTCAAGCTCCGTTTTCTGAGCTTGCAAGGTCTTGATTTTGTTGTTCTCGTTGTTGAGCTGCTGTTGCCACGAGTAATAAAGGAAGCCGAGCACCACCAAGCCGAGAATCAGCCCCGCTCCGATAAACAGAATGGGGAGAGCAGCCCCCGTATCCACCGGGCGTCGCGACGCCTTCGGCCTGATTTGTCCGAGAAGGTTTATGCGGATCATGGTTAGTCGAAGCTCCTCAGTGCCAGACCCACAGCGATGGCCAACCGCGGTGACATTTCGCGGATTTGATCATCACTATGCCGGCTGGGATTGACGAGCACTTTCCGGAAGGGGTTCAGCTCTTCCACAGGCATGGCGAACTCTTCGCGGAGCAGGTCCACGAGGCCGGGCACGCGGGCCGTTCCGCCGGCCACCACGATGCGCTGAATGTTTTCGCCGCTCGCCGTGGCTCGGAAAAAGTCGAAGGTCTTCTGAATTTCCAGCGTCAAAATGTCCGAGACGCTGCGCAGAATCTGCTGCTTCTGCTCGTCGGTGACGCTCGGGAGCGTATCGCCCTTCTTCAGGCGCTCGGCATCTTCGAAGCTCAAATCCAGTTCCTTTTGCAGCGCGTCGGTGTACTGGTTGCCGCCGACGCTGACGTCGCGCGTAAACAGCGGCACGCCGCCGCGAACGATATTAATGTTCATGACGCTGGCGCCGATGTTCAGCAGCGCAACGGTCTGCCCCGCATCGGGCTCGTAGTTCACTTCAAAGCAGTTCTGCAAGCCGAAAGCGTCGATGTCCACAACGACCGGCGTCTTGCCTGCTTGTGCCAGCACGTTCGTGTGGTTAAGAATCTTGTCCTTCTTCACCGCCACCAGCAGGACGTCCATCTGAGCGTCCATCGACTCCAGCAACTGATAGCTCAAATTCACGTCGGCGATATCGAACGGGATGTGCTGGCTGGCTTCGGAAGGAATCCGGTCATACAGCTCTTCCTCGGTCATCAAAGGAAGCGGCACTCTCTTGACGATGACGGAGTGTCCCGAAACGGAAGTCGCGACGTTCTTGGTCTTGACGCGCTGCGCATCGAAGATTTTGCTGATGGCGTTAGCCACCTGCGGCGCGTCCATGATCGCGCCATCCACGACGGTATCCTGCGCTAGCGATTCCATTCCAAAGCTCACGAGCTCGTAGCCGGCTTTCGTGTACTTCAGCTCCACTGCCTTGATCGAGCTTGAGCCGATGTCCAGCCCTACCAACTGCCTTGATTTTTTGCCCAACATATATCTCGGCCTCTCTCGCCAACCAACTCGGCAAACTAACGGCGCCTTGCGTGCGCCTGGCTCATTTTGCGTTCCATCCAGCGGTCAAGAATCGTCTTACGCAGTTTCCAACGATTACCCAGCTTGAACGCGGGAATTTCGCCCTCCGTGATGTAACGGTACAGGGTATCCGGGGAGATCCCCAGATACTGCGACGCCTGTCTCACATTCATCACTTCACGCGATTCATTCACGAGGAACGTCACCCCGGCGCCCGACTCACGCCTAACCCCACCACTGCCAAGGGCACCCCTGCTTGCGCTGCGGATAGTTCGAGGTGCGGCCCGTGCAAGGTTTATCCCATTGAAAACCTCAGAGCGTCAAGGGATTCTCTACCGGAGTTGCCTTAAAACTACCCCTATTCTTAGGCAGTTCTAGGGTATTCGGGGTTGTTGGCACCATAAATTGTGTTCCCATAAAGCAGTAACCACAATCTATTGTGCTTTTTCCCTTTTCGCGCCTGTACTTGGGGACGGTAATGCTTTGCACGCAATCTTATGCGTACTCGGGTTTTCGCGCCAGCAATTTTACAGTTGGAGGGACTTCCAGATGGCCGTGATGCGTGCCCGCGTGGCTTCATCCATTAGAATCTCATCCGGCCACGGACGTGTGAATCCTTCGGTCTTCCATTTGCGCGTTGCATCGATTCCCATCTTCGAGCCGAAGTCCTGCAGGCGTTGCGCGTGATCCAGCGTATCCACAGGGCCTAGAGAAAACTGCACGTCTCGCTCGGGGTCGAGCGCGCAGAGAGCTTTCCAGACCACTTCGCTGTAGTTGTGAATGTCCACGTCGTGATCCACAACCAAAATCACCTTTGTGAACATCGCTTGTCCCAGCGACCAGATCGCGTTCATGATTTTGCGCGCGTGGCCCGGGTATGACTTCCGAATGGCCACAATCATCAAGTTGTGAAAGATTCCTTCCGCCGGCATCGCCACATCCACAATTTCGGGATACTGCATCTTCATCACCGGCAGAAAGACGCGTTCCACCGCATAGCCCATGTAATAGTCTTCCTGGGGTGGCGGACCAACCACCGTGGTCAGGTAGATCGGATCCTTCTTGTGCGTCACGCACTCGACGTGGAAAACCGGATACTCCCCTTCCAGCGAATAAAACCCGGTGTGGTCGCCGAAGGGGCCTTCCGTGCGCATTTCGTTTAGATTGACGTAGCCTTCGAGCACAATCTCCGCATTCGCGGGGACCTCAAGATCATTCGTTTCGCACGCCACCATCTCGACCGGCTCGCGCCGCAAGAATCCCGCGAACATCATTTCATCGAGGTCCGGCGGTATCGGCAGCATCCCCGAAAGCGCGGTGGCCGGGTCGGCTCCAATCGCCACGCTCACAGGTATGCGCCCTTCCGGATTTTTCGCCCGCGCCCGGCGAAAATGTTCCGCGCCATGCTTCTGCGTCTGCCAGTGCATGCCCGTGGTTCGCTCGTCGTAGACCTGCATGCGGTACATCCCCACATTCCGTTTCCCTGTTTCCGGATTTTTCGTGAACACCAGTGGAAACGTAATGAACCGCCCGCCATCCTGCGGCCAGCATTTCAAAATAGGGAAATCGAAAAGGTTTACATCGCCGGCGTGATGCGTCACTTCTTTGCACGCACCGGTCTTTACAGTCTTCGGGAAAAATGATCCCAACTCCGCCAGCTTCGGCAACATTTTAATCTTGTCGAAGAGCCCCTGTGGCGTGTCCATCTTCAGAAAACCCTGAATCCGCTCCGCCACTTCATCCAGCCGCCCCACTTCGAATGCTAATTCCATCCGCCTCACGCTTCCAAACGTGTTCACCAGCAATGGCACGCGCGAGCCCTTGGGCTTTTCAAACAACAGCGCCGGCCCCACGCTATCCGGCAGCCGTTTAGGATCCCGGGCCACGCGCTGCGTCACCTCTGCAATCTCCAGGACGGGGTCCACTTCGGCGCGAATGCGCTTCAGTTCGCCTTCCTTCTCCAATTTCTTGACAAACTCCCGCAAATCCCGATACGCCAAGCTGCCTCCTTCTCGCTAAATGCCTCGTATCTGTGACCGTCGATCAACAAGACGGTTACGGGGTAGCACCATCCAACCCGCGTTTCTGAAGAAGGTTCTTCGCACGCCAAATCCAAACTCCGTCGGTCCGTTCCTGGGAAAGAAGAGAGTCATCCTTTGCGCCCGCCAACAACTGTCCGTCTGGAGAAAGAGCTGCGGCGCCGCTGTACACGTTCCAAAGAACTGCCCGTCCAAAGTCTTTGCCCGCTACTAAAATCTTTCCGTCAGTGCTGAACGAGAGAGAATTAATGGACGTAGGCGTGCCCACACCTGACACGATCGTAAGCTGCCCGCCCTGCAACTGAACTCTGCTCTTCTGCTCTTTATGCTTTCCGTCCCGTAATACGAATTCCGCCGAAGGAAAACGCGTCGGCGGACGACTGGTTGGCGCAGCGGCAGTATCAGTCTGCGCGCTTGCGTGGAGAACAGGCAGGAGGAGGGTTATCGTTAATATAGCAAGGAGTCTCATGTGGTCCTCCGAGCTTGAAAAGTCATCGGAGGAACTGTAGCATGGTCGCTTACCACACGCGTAAGCATAGTCCGCTTTGTCGTATCATCACTGCACTTGGATATCGAATACGCCGGTTTCGACTTGTCCCGCGCGTTTGATCTGCACAAAAATTCGGTACTCCCCCGCCTTCGGGAATCCGTACGGAAAACTCACCTCCGGCTCCTGCGCCCCCGCCGCCATCGGCATCGCCATTCCGCTCGGCATCCCGCCTTCCACCGCCGCGGCTCCTGCACTATTCGCCAACCCCAGCGCTGCCATCGACACCGATCCCGCCGGATGAATATGCGCGAACACACTCAAATCCGAACTCACGATCTCCGCGTGCCCGGCCATTCCCATGTACGGCTCAACATCTTTCGCCGGCTTGCCATCTTTATCTTCGATCTTAAATCTTAACGTCATCGCGGTGTTCGCCACGAGCGGCCCAGTTCCCCGCTCCCAAACCAATCGTCCACCGTCGGCCAATTGCGCGCTCGTCGAGTCCGCAGGCACCGTGGCAGTCAAAGCCGGACCTGTCCACGTCGAATCATCTCCCACCAACGCTTTCCCATTAATTTGTGGCAAATCCACCCGACCCACCATCGTCCACGGGAAACCATTCTTATCCACAACATCTGCAAACACTTCGTAGTGCCCTGCCGCCATGTCCGGCAGCTCATCAACGAATTTCCCGCCCTCGGTCCGCTCCGGATGCAAATGCAGCATCTGCTCCATCCCCGGCGTGCTGATCAAAAAAAGATGCATCAAGTGATTGTGATCGGGAATCACGTCTTGCATTTTCACGTTTTCCGACCACTCCGGATCCTGCCCGATCGCGCGAATCACCAACCGGTTTCCATTCTCCAAACTCGTCTCGGCAATCGGCGGCTTGAAATAATTCACACCGCGGTCGTAACTCCGCGCCTCCGCTCCCCACCACGCCTTCCCCAGATAAATGATCCCGGCCACCACTACCGCCGTAACCACCATCACAATCCGCGCCCGTCGTGCCCGCGCAGGCGATGGCGTCTCGCCCGGCTCCAAATTTCCCTCGCGCGCCGCGGCTCCTGCGATAAACACCATTCCCACCGCCAGAAACAACATCAAGAACGCAAGCAATCCGCCCAGCGATCTCTCCATCGGAAAAGTCCGCTGCGCAAATGCCGAAACAGGCACTGCCAACTCGCCCTTCCCCTTGCTTCCTTCCGCCGTAACGCGCACCTTCAGCGCGCCATGCTCCATCAACCACAAACTCCCCGTAAAAAATTGCGGATCTTGCTTCGACCTTTCGGCCACATCGGGTGTCGGCGGCAAATCAGATCCCGCACCCGTAAGCCGCATCGGCACAATCTCAATTTTTTCCACGTCCTTCGACGAGCTTCGCACCTGAATCTCCGCGACCCCCGGAATCACCTGCGGCACCATCACCGTCACATACAGGTGATACGGCCCGGCATCTCCCTCGAAATAAACGTCCGGACTTCCCACGTGCGCGCGCAAAGAAATCGCCGCCGCCAACACCAGCACCACCAGCCCAGCAGTCCGTAGCCGCATGAATCTCCTCAATCGCATCCAAATGTGTTCGTAGGGGCGGGGCTTGCCCCACCCTGCTTCGTGCGCCCGCATCACCTGCGCATCCGCCGCATCCAATCACCCCACGCCAATCCAAGCCTCGCGGTAATCACGCTGAACACGATCGCCAATCCCAACAACATCCAAAACCGACCAGGCGCCTCGATATGCTGGAATTTATAAGGATCATAGAGAATCTTCGCCGGATCGAAATAAGCAAAGTAGCCCATTCCGAAAATTCTATTCCGCGCCGCAGGCGACATCAAAAAATCCGCAAACGGCCATTGCGCCGCCAGAAAACTCAGCACAAATAGCGGCCCAGTCACCAGCGCCAATTTCCACCGTCCCCAATCCTCCGCCTTGCGCCACAGCAGATCGAGGAAAACCGCCGGCACAATCAGCAGCAGCGGAAAGTGCAGCGGCACCAGATGGGTAATGTGCTGATAGACCGGCCCCAGCTTTGGGTCCGCGGGAAACAGCGGCAAGACCCATTCAAAGAACAAAAGAATCGCGGTATACAACCCGGCCACAGCGGTGCAGCCCCAGCGCCACTGCACTCCCCAGGCAGGCGCGATCAGCACCGCAGGAACCGCAATCGCCACCGCCAGATAGCACGCCGCGGTGTGCATCTCCGTGGGCCAGGTGCTGCCCGTAAGAATCGTTCCCAGTTGTGCCACGCTACCCGCCCCCACAAAAAGCAGCAGCCACCTCAAGGAAGCGCGCACCCCCTCCGTCGCGCGGTTCATCAACCCGGCGACCAGCACCATCAGTCCAATCTTTATGGACAATGAGCCCAGCGAAAGCAGCGTATGCGGCGGGCTGACAATCTTCACGTCCAGTCCGTACGCGTTGTGCCACCAATTGTCGAACGGAGCCGACGTCAGCATGGCGATGCAGCCCCACACCGCAATGAACGCTCCCAGCGGCCCGCGAAATCCCCAAATTTTTACGGAGGCTTCCTGCCTCGCCACATCGTGCCCAAACGTCGCCGTCAAAATCATGTACGCGCACGCAATCCCCACCAGCACGCCGGTCAACTGAATCATAATGTGCGCAGGCGTCCAGAACGTGTCTCGCCCAATGGACATGTGCCACGAAATATCCCACGGCCCGCCAATCATTCCGCAAACGATCCCCGCGACCATGCACCAGATCGTCCAAGGGATAGAGTCCACGCGAGCCAACGTGCTGCCGCCAGCCAGAGCCGTCATTGGCGGCCGCGCAATGTGCTGTCCAAACGGAATCGATTGTCCCATCGCTTCAACTCCTCTGCGGCCACCCGCCGCGAGCCCTGCAGTACCGCCTTGCCGCGAGTCTACACCCCGTAGCCCAATCTGAGAACCAGCTAACTTCTCGACAAACCACGTTCTACCAGCATTGCGCAGCGAAGCTCCGATTCGTTACGCCCAAATGAGAGGGTCGCGTCTCCCAGCTCCATTCGCTAGCGTCCGCGTCGCATTTGTACAAGACCACTCCATATAATTCCGCTAGACTCACGCCAAGCGTCTTGGAGGATGTCAATGAAAGCTGCTCTTTCCGTTGTTCTAGTCGTCGTCGCTGTCGCCATCTTTACAGCTCTTCCGACGGCTCGGTCCATATCGTCTGCCTCAGCCAGCGAAACCCCGCGCACCGGTTTTTCGATGCCGGCTGAAGGCTCGCTTCAAGAGCAAATCGTCGCCGCGGAACGCGAAGGCTTGGACGCTCTCAAGGCGGGCGATGTCGACCACTTCGGCGCCCTGACCGCCGACGAAGCGGTTTTGGTGGACGCACGCGGCCCCGCCACCAAAGCCCAAGTCCTCAAAAACGTCGCCGGATTCACTCTGACGGACTACACCATCGAAAACGTCAATTTCGTGCCAATTTCCAAAGACACGGGCCTCATCTCCTACAAAATCACCGAAAAAGGCAACTCCCACGGCCATGAATTTGCCGCAACGGTTTACGTCTCCTCCGTCTGGACCCACCGCGGCGATAAGTGGCTCTGCCTATTCAGCCAGGAAACCCCCGCCAAATAAACCAGCAGGCTCGCGAACGATGCTTTAGCGTTGGCGTTACACGGCAGAAGCGACAACATTTCCTGTTACACCTTTGGGAATTCCCCGCATTAAAAGCAGAGGCGGCGCTAGGAGTACCAGCGCGCTGCGTTGTAGTTTGTATGTAAGGCTGGAAGCCAGCCGGAACGCCTCGATGAAACTCGCAATTCACAAAATCAGAATGCTGTTCCTCGCGCTCGCTATTCTGCCGTCCCTTTGCCTGATTCCTTTTGCCAGCGCCCAGAAATTAAAGCCCATAAGCAAAGAAGAAATCATCCAATGGCTAAATAGAAATGACGAATGCCCAGCGGACCAGCTCCCAGACTTTCGCCGTCTCGACTATTACGACTTCAAAGGCGACGGCAACCAGGAAGCCATCGTCGTTGCTGCAACCTGCATGTCTGGCACGGGTGGCCCGGACGTTCACTCCGTTTTCGGCCGCGATTCCGACGGCGAGGTTGAGGAATTGAAAACCCCCGAAGTCGACGCCAAGACCGCCGCCAACCTCTTCGGCAACCGCAATTCCGATCTCGTTGTTGAGAATGGACTTCTCGTAGCCAACGTCGAGGATGATCCAAGCCGCACCAAAATACCTCTCATCATTCGTTATAAATGGAATGGCAAGGAATTCGTCGTCGACTCCATCCACAAAACCGGCGTCTACCCCACCAGCTATGACTGCACCAAAGCCGCGAGAGGCGATGTGGAGGACGCCATCTGCCATGTGGAAGAACTAGCCGCCCTCGATCTTCAATTGAGCGCCACTTACAAAGCCCTCCTGGCCAAACTCTCCGCAGCCGATCGCGACACCCTCGAAACCGAGCAGCGCGCATGGCTTGCGGATCGCGGTAAACGATGCGCTCTCTACAAGGGCTGGATCGGCTGCATCACCGATTTCTACCAAAAACGCATCGACGAACTAAAGAAACGCCCTGCCCCCCAGTAGCCGCCGTTCCAAGTCAATGGCGGCTCAAGCCCCAATCCTCCTCCGCCACTCTCGAAAACGACTCCCCCTCTTGATCCCAAGGCCGTCTTCGTTTTATTCGCACTTACAATTCACTGCAAACAAAAGACTTACAATTATTCTCTTCACAATCTGTACCGATATGCTATAATTAATATTGGCTTGTTGGCCCGACTCGATCGTGCCGCGCCACTTTATGTGCCTCGCCCGCGCGGTCCTTCTAGCTTTCGCAGGCACAATCCGGAACAAGCAGTTACCTTTTTATAATAACAATCTTACTCTAACTCATTTAGAATCAACACTTGTGAAAGTGTATCAAAACAAAGAACTTTATCCGCCTTTAGAATGAACACTTGTGAAAAACCCAGGGGGAAGGGGCGGTTATGGTTAACCGAAAACCGACGATAGGTATCTACTCTAGTAACGCTCCCTCAAGACTAGGGACACCCAAGCGCTTCTAGTATCATGGAAGCAGCGCCATGAACCGCGTCTATATCGATTACAACGCCACCACCCCCGTCGACCCCGAAGTCCTCGACGCCATGCTTCCCTACTTCTCCGCCGACTTTGCTAACGCCTCCTCCATCCATACCCCAGGCCAGCGCGCACGCTCCGCCGTCGAAACCGCCCGCGAACAAGTCGCCGCACTGATCGGCGCAAAGCCCCAGGAAATCATCTTCACCAGCGGCGGCACAGAATCCGACAATCACGCGATTTTCGGGATGGTCAACCCAGCCCTCTCCCAAGATTCGGCCACACCCCATGACCATGTAGGGGCGCAGCATGCTGCACCCCTAACACCTGGGCGTGTCCCGCGGCCCCATATCATCACCGCGACAATCGAACACGAAGCCGTCCTGAACGCCTGCCAAGCCGCAGAAAAGCAAGGCGTCTCTGTCGCCTACTTGGCAGTCAATCAAGAAGGCCTTGTCGATCCCGAATCCGTCGAACGCGCCATCCGGCCAGAAACCGTCCTAATTACGATCATGCACGCTAACAACGAGCTCGGCACAATCCAACCGCTCGAAAAAATCGGCCGCATCGCCAACGAGCGCAAAGTGTATTTCCACACGGATGCCGTGCAATCCGTCGGCAAGTTTCCAGTTGACGTAAACGCACTCAACGTGGACTTGCTCTCACTCTCAGGCCACAAGTTGTACGCGCCAAAAGGAATTGGCGCCCTTTACGTGCGCACAGGAACGCGCATCAACCAACTTCTCTACGGCGGCCATCACCAACGCGGCTTCCGCCCCGGAACAGAAAACGTCGCCGGAATCGTAGGCCTCGGTAAAGCCGCCGAAATTGCCCAGCGTGATTTCGCAATCCGAGCTGATCGTCTCGCCAGTTTGCGAAGAAAGTTGGAAGAGGGCCTGCTTGCGCGCATCCCAGACGTCCGCGTAAACGCCAGCAACGCGCCGCGCGTTCCCAACACTGCCAACATACTCTTTGCGGGCATTGAAGGGGAAGCCCTGGTCATCGCTCTGGATCTGAAAGGATTGGCTTGTTCCGTCGGCGCAGCCTGTTCTTCAGGCGCGGTCGAGCCGTCGCACGTCCTGACCGCGATCGGCCTAACCCAGGAAGAAGCCAAGTCCAGCCTACGCTTCAGCCTGGGCCGCTACACCACCGGAGCCGAAATCGACTTCGCTCTGGAAGTCATCCCAGCCGCAGTAGCACAACTGCGCGCCCTGTCTCCCACTTACCAAAGAGCCGCAGCCCATGACTAACGCGATCATCACTGTATCGGCTGGTTCCTCTGCGCTTCTTTGTGAACTCTATGTTAAGAACAACGCGTCGCTGCAAGCTACCCCTGAATCCGCTAAACTAAACGCTTGGAAATGTAAGCGCACGATAAATCCCGCCCATCGAAACGCATGAACACAACAACCCAATTTGACACGCTGCCAACGCACACAGAAACAGAGCGCGGCCTGATCGCCATAGCCATGTCCGGCGGCGTTGATTCCTCGACGGTCGCCGCCGTCCTCCAGGAACAAGGCCATCCCATCGTCGGCCTGACCATGCAACTCTGGAACCAGCGTCGCCTTCCCGAACTGCAAGGTGACGGCCCCAAACAACACCGCTGCTGCTCGCTCGACGACGTCTACGATGCGAAGCGCGTCGCGCAGCACCTGAATTTTCCGCACTACGTCGTTAATTTCGAAGACCAGTTCGAGAAGCGAGTCGTGCGCCCGTTCGTGGATCAATATCTGTCAGGCCGCACGCCCATCGCCTGCACAAATTGCAACACCGACGTAAAATTTGAGCCGCTCCTTCGCATGGCGCGCCAGATCGGCGCGGAGCGCCTGGCCACTGGCCACTACGCCCGCATCCGCAGAAATACGCAGACCGGCCGCTGGGAACTTCTTCGCGCCCGCGATGACAGCAAAGACCAGTCCTATTTTCTCTGGGGACTTTCGCAGGAACAGCTTTCGCGCAGCGATTTTCCGCTGGGAGAATTGACCAAGGAAGAAGTGCGCGCGCTGGCACGCCGCACCAATCTGCCGGTTGCCGAAAAGCCGGAAAGCATGGAACTCTGTTTCGTCCCCACCGGCAATTACGTGCAATTCATTCAAGCGTATTCGCGCGAAGCAGGAATTTCCCTGTCGAGCGCCGAAGGCGAAATCGTCAACGAAGACGGCGCTGTGATTGGCCATCACAACGGCGTCCACAATTTTACGATTGGCCAGCGCAAAGGCCTGGGCTTTGCGGCGGGCAAACCGCTCTACGTACTCTCGCTCGACTCGGAAAAGAATCGCGTCATCGTGGGCGATGACGATTCCCTTCGCGCCACAACCTGCGAAGTGATCGGCGTGAACTGGGTCTCCTGCGACAATCCGCCGCAAGCACTCCGTGCAAAAGTAAAAATCCGCCACAAGCACGAAGCCGCCGACGCCACAGTTCAGCCGCTTGATGCAACCACAGCACGAATCACATTCGACGCACCCCAGCGCGCCGTAACCCCAGGCCAAGCCGCCGTCTTCTACGACGGCGAGCGCGTCCTCGGCGGCGCCTGGATCCGCTAGCAGAAATTCTCAGCTAAGAAAAGAGCTGCGCAAAATGCTGAGAGCCGACCAGAAAATGTGTTGCTGAGGAAAAAAAGCGAAAAGAAGGTGAATGAAGAGGAACAGAATGGAAAGACGCAGAAAACAAGAAGCAGAAATACAATCCGCCGAGACTGTGCTTTAGACTTTGAACTTGATCTACGAACGTGATCTTCCGATGCGGAACTTCTCAAATAAACAATTCTTCTTCCTGCTCCATCGGTTCGTCGGGCCGCTGCGCGCGCCGCGAACGCAAAAGATCAAGCCCGACTTTAATTCCCTGGAGCAGCGCGGAAGCTTTCCGCATCGGCGCCCAAACCGACTGCCGGAAATGCGAGCCAGCATCTTCGACCGTCTCGAGCGTCGCGGTCAGAATGCGGTCGACGTGATTCAACTGGCCGCGCAAACGGTCGGTCGCGTCGGTTAGCACGCGGTCCATTTTCTGGGCCTGGCCGCGCGTCAAGTAAACAATGTGCGCCGCATCTGCAACCATGTTGGAAATTTTCGGCTGCGTGTCATCCAGCAAAATCTGCGCGCGCGTCAGGATCGGCCCCACGCGCGTGTGCAGATCGGTGACCAGCCCGTTGACTTTTTTATTTGTCTCGCGAATTTCAAAAAACAGCGCGATCAGCATCGCGCCCTGCACTATCAGCGCGACCGACGCCACGATGCTGAAAATCATCAGCCAAGTTTGCATAACGCCCCATGCGTCCTACCGGGAGGACGGAACCGTGCCGTGCAGACTTCGCTTGCTCAGGACTTCGAAGCTTCGCGCCGATACGCTTCGCGCGCGCCTTCGACTGCCGCGGAGATGGAATCTTTTCCGCGCGTTGCCGCGTCCTTGCTGCGCTCGATCAGATCGTCGGCGCGATCGCGCAACTCCTTGGCCTTGCGCTGCGCGTAATCTTTGCCTTCATCGGCTTTCTTGGTAAGGAATTCGCGCGTCTCTTCTCCGGACTTCGGCGCAAACAAAATTCCAACAAGCGCACCGACGCCGAGCCCCACCAGAAAATACGTGACTTTGGAACCAACATTGTCCGCCATGAGAACCTCCACAAAAACCGTAGCATAGGGATGAAACGCGCGCAATACAGACTAACCAGTATCGGCTATTCACTCCGGTTATCGTTCGGATCCACCGCATTGAACTCTTCCACGATTTTCTCGGCGGTTTTTCGCGGTATGACTCTGCTCAACTCTTCTACTCCCGCGCGGCGCACGATGGCGACGCTGCCAAACTCGCGCAAAAGTTTTTGCGCGGTGCGCGGCCCGACGCCGGGAATGCCGTCGAGCGCGGATTTTGTCTGGCGCGCCGCGCGGCGCTGGCGGTGGAACGTCACGGCAAAGCGGTGCGTTTCGTCGCGAATCTGCTGGATGAGATGCAGCACCGGCGAGTGACGCTCTAGCACGATGGGCTCATCTTCCTGGCCAAACACGTAAAGGATTTCTTCTTTTTTGGCGATGCTTGCGAGCGGCTGGTTGATGATTTGCAGTGAATCCAGAGCCTGCGCAGCCGCGTGGAGTTGACCAATGCCGCCGTCAATCAGGATCAGCCCGGGCAGCGGTTTTTTTTCTTCCTGCAAGCGCCTGTAACGCCGCGTCACTGCTTCGCGCATGCTCGCGAAGTCATCGTTTTTTGAGTACGGAGCACCGTTGCTCGCCTCGTCGCCGCGAATAATAAATTTGCGGTAGTCGGATTTTTTCATGCGGCCGTTTTCCCAAACGACCATCGAAGCGACCGTGTCCGTTCCCTGAATGTGCGAAATGTCGAAACTCTCGATACGCTTCGGTTCTTCCGGAAGGTTTAGCGCATTCTGGAGAGCTTCGCCGATGGCTTTCGAAGTCGGCTTCAACACGCGGAAGCGCTGTTCGAAGGAGTGCTTGGCGTTGCTTTCGACGAGGTCCAGAAAGGATTTTTTGTTGCCGCGCTGCGGAGTGAAGATCTCGACTTTGTGTCCGGCGCGTTCCACCAGCATTTCCTCGAGCAACTCGCGATCTTCAAAATCGATGGGTACATGAATCGCTTTCGGTAAATATTCCGCTTCCAGATAAAGCTGTTTGAGCAACGACGGCACGAATTCTTGCGGATCGAAATCCTCCAGGTCTTCCCAATAAAATTCGCGGCGGTCCACAACGCGCCCGCCGCGCAAGTGAAACAGATTGGCGGCGACAAGCGGCGGTTCGGCGTAATACGCGAGCACATCGGTGTCGTCGCCCTGCGCCGATGCGATGCGCTGCCGCTCTTCGATATCTTCCAGCGTACGCAGCAAGTCGCGATACGCAGCGGCTTGTTCGAACTGTTCTTTCTCCGCGGCAGACATCATGCGCGATTCGAGGCTCTTCATCAGGTCGTGGCGACGCCCTTCCAAAAACAGCCGCACGTCCTTCGCAGCTTCGGCGTAGCGTTCATCGGTAGTCAGCCCGGTAACGCATGGACCCAGGCACCGCTTGATGTAGTACTGCAAACAGGGACGCGGATGGCTGCGCGTCAAATCCACGGTGCAGGACGGCACCAAGAATCGCTTGTGAACGAAATGCAGGATGCGCCGAGCGAGTCCGGCCGGGAAATAGGGCCCGAAATAAAGCGAGCCATCTTTCTTTACGCGTCTTGTGAAATAAACACGCGGAAATTTCTCCGAAGCAGTGAACTTAATGTACGGATACGTTTTGTCGTCGCGCAGCACGACATTGAATTTCGGCTGATACTGCTTGATGAGATTGTGTTCGAGCGCCAGGGCTTCGCGCTCGTTGTCAACGATAATGGTTTCCAGGTCCGCGATTTCCCGAGCCAGCGAACCGGTTTTGGCATTCACCCAGCTCGATTCCAGAAAATACGAGCGCACGCGGCTCCGCAAAGAGCGCGCCTTGCCGACGTACAACACACGCCCGCCGGCATCCTTAAATAGATAGACACCCGGGCTTTCCGGGAGCAACGCCGCTTTTTCTCGGGGTTCCATGGAAATTCTGCGTGGAATCTACACTTACCAGACAAGTTCCATCATACTAGAATTGTGAGCGGTGGCCCGTGATCCGTGGACCGTGGAAGAGGCGAGCTGGCAACACGCTATGTCATGAGTTGCATCCCAAAGACTGAATGAAACGCATTACAAGATTTTTGCGAATTGTGGTTTACGGCGCGCTGCTCGCCTTTCTGACGCTGACGGCGCCGGCGCGCGGATCCGCGCAGGATCCTCCTCCGAATCCACCTTCCGATCCGACGGATGCGCCTCCCGCACCGCCGAAGAAACCGGATGCGAAGCAAAAACCGGATTCAGCGACAAAGAGCGACCCGAATCAGCCGACCTGGGACCCGCTGCGCGCGGAAAGAGACATGCAGGTCGGCATCTACTACATGCACAAAGGCGATCTTGATGCGGCCATCGACCGTTTCGAGGACGCCACTTTGGCCAAGCCCGGCTACGCACTTCCCTTTCGTTATTTAGGCGAAGCGCAAGAAAAGAAGGGAGTGAAGAAGCAAGCCATCAAGTCCTTCCAACGCTATCTGGATCTGTTCCCGAAAGCGGATGACAAAGACAAAATTCAGAAAAGGATCGAGAAGCTCTACAAGGAAGTCGAGCAGGAAAGAGATCAGCGCGCCAAGTGATCCAGTATTTTGCGCGCCCGTTCAAACTCCACGAAGCGTTTTTCTTCTGCGCGAAATTCGCTCGAATGCGAAACCAGGCTGCAGCCGGAACGGCGCGTGGGATGCTTCACGTGCAGCATTTCGTGATAAAGGACGTATTCGACCGCGACTTGCGGGACGGCGTGATGGTCCATTCTTCGATTCAGCAAAATTTGATTGGGTCCGGGGTCGTAGCAACCGAACTGCCGCCGCCAATTGCGCACACTCCAGCCAATGTGCGGCCGCTGCAAACTTCCTTCAAAATATTTCGCGTTTAGCTGCTCAAACATTTTCTCCAGATCGAAGTGCCGGCCCTGCGGGCCCGTCGAGGCAAGGCGCGCGCGTCCGCGGCGCATTTGTGTGATGCGGCTGCGCGTGCGATGCGAGCGCGCGTACTCCAGGTAGGCTTCCACCAATCCGCGTGGCGCTTTGCGCCGATAGACACGCGAAAGAAGCAACGCCGCGGCACCTTCCAGAACGGCTAGCGGAGCCCGCCGCAGCAAATCCGAGAAACGCACGAAAACTATATCTTCGCGACGGCGAATCGTGAGCACCAGGCTGGCGTAGGGATAGAACTCAACACGAAACCGCGGCGGGCGCCCATCGCAACCAATCCGGGTGAACACGCGCTGAAAAAGCGGACCGCCTCCCGGCACGAGCGAACTCGCGCGGTGCGTTGCCGTCATTTCTTTCGCCGCACCGGCGGCGGCGCGACATTTTTCTTAGCGGCTTCGGCTTCCTTCGAGGCATCCTGCGTCCCTTGAATTGCGTCGTCCAAATTGTCTTTGTACATTTCCGCTTCAGGCGTGTCGGTCGGAATCTTTTGCAGGGACGTAATAAAATCCTTGGTTCGCAAAGCCATCAGGTCGATGCCCTTGCGAATGTTCTGCTGCTTTTCGATGCCGAGCTGGATCAGGTCCGCAGCGTCATCCACGCAGCCTACATAGGCATTGAGCAGCGAGTTGAGCAGTTCGATGTGGTTGGTCTGCGATGGATGCTCCAGTTCGTACTGGAGTTTTTTCAATCGGTCATCGGCGAAAGTCAGGAAGAGCGTGATGCGTTCGTTGGGCGATTCGGCATCGCGAATTTTGTTGGCCTCGATTGTGGAAAGATAGTCTTTTTGTTGGGCGGCCTCGGCAGAGGTGGCCGCGGCCATTGCAAAGCAAATCAGGGCAAAAACTAATGTAATGAGACGAAGATTCATGGATGCACTTCCGGAACCGTGGGATCCGCCGTTGGAGGGGGAGCAGCGGGCGGTTTGTTTTCGTGTTTTCGCGGGAAGAGAGAGCGCAGCAGTTGATCGTCGAGCGTCAACAGATCCTGGCGGACCAACTGAAGCGGCGGCTTGAATTCCGAGGGCACAATAAGCAGAATTTCGTCGAGTTCGCGCAAACCTTTTTGCACGTGCATCTCCAGTTGCTTGTAACCGCCCGAATGCCGCTCACCATCGGGATTGTCTTTGACAAGAGCTTCGGATGCGGCGCGGACATTGTCGCGGTACTTTTCCAGAATCAGGCCGGCTGCGGTGTAGTCGCCGGCTTTTTCGGCCCGGCCGGCTTCGGCAAATTCCGCGTCTCCCAGCTTTTCGATCATTCTAGCCTTGTGCACGCCGTTCGTCTCGCTGTCAAAGCGCGCCTGAAGCTCGCTCATTTTGTCCGCGGCGGCGCTCGCGCAAAACAGCGCGGCGATCAAAATCGGCAGTGCAACGCGTTGCGCGACGCGGGCCCCCATGCGATTACCTTTTCTGGTCCAACATGCGGCGCAAAACCTTGCTGCGCTGCTGCGCCTGCCAGACCTGGTCCGGGTTCTTGTCCTGGTCGAGTTCGAGAAACTTCTCGTATGCCTCGAGAGCAGGCTTCGGCTGGTTTAGCTTATCGTAGCAGAGAGCACGGATAAACCACTCGCCTGGGGTGGGTTTTTCCGTCTTGGCAATCAGGTCGAGCGCGGCCAAAGTCGCGGGGAAATTGCCAGCCAAATAATAGGTCGAACTGAGGTCTTTCCAGTACGAAAGATTGTTGTGGTCAATTTGCAGCGCGGCTTTGATTTCCTTTTCCGCGTTGGGAAAATCGCGTTTCTGGAGGTACACGCGGCCGAGCCCGCTGTGAAGCTGCGCATCGTTGGGCGCAAGCGTTATGGCCTGGCGAATGGTGACAATCGAATCGTCCCACTTCTTTTGCGCAATCTGGATGTCAGCGCGCGAGCGCAGCGAATCGAGCGTGGAAGGCTTGCCTGCGTCGGCGCGGTCAATTTCGGCCAGCGCTGCGTCGTATTGTTTCTGGTCAAGAAGAACATGAATCAGGCGAGAACGCGCGCCTGCGTCGTCCGGCTCGACGGCGAGATAATCGCGATAGGCGTCAACCGCTTCGGGCTTTTTCTCTGCATCCAGAACCTGCGCCAAACCGAGCATTGCTTGCGGAGATTTGGGTTGGAGTTCCTGCGCGGCGCGGAATTTCGTTTCGGCTTCAGGATAGCGTTTCAGGCCGACGTAGAGATTGCCGAGGTGAATGACCGTCTCCGCATCGCGAGGATCGAGCCCCAGAGCTTCCTCGTAAGATTTCGCGGCGGCCGGAATGTCTCCCGAGCGCTCCAGCGCGTAGCCGAGCAGGAACCGCGGCCTGCTTTGCGAAGGCAGTAAATCAACGGCTTTGCGCAGAGGCGGCACGGCTGCGGTGGGATCTTTTTCCGTGAGGAGAATGCCGAGATTCAGATAGGCCTCGGACATTTTTGGATCCAGCGCCGTAGCGCGCTCGTATTCGGTTCGGGCTTCGTCCGTTTTCTTGAGCGCGGTGTAGGCATAGCCGAGTTGAAAATGGGCCCAGGCGATGTCGGGTTTTTCGGCGATTAGTTTTTGAAGAGCGGCGGCGGCTGCTTCGAATTGATTGTTGTCGATGTCGTGCTGCGCTTCGTCGAGGAGATCGTTCAGCGGATTGGCTAGTTTTTGCGTTTTGGTTTGGGTGGATTTTTGCGAGGTCGATCGGGGAATTAGAGTGGACGCCTTGCACGGGTGGGGCGCAATGTATTGCGCCCCTACAAGGAAAGGAATGAGGGCCGCGGCGGCGCGCGAAGGTCGGAGACTCATGGTTCGGACGGAGGATTGCCCGCTCCATCGGAGATTGTACCTGAAGGCATGTTGGACTTTGATGCGCCGTTGCCGAAGCGCTTTGCCTGACCATTTCCGTTGAGGACGCGCGCAAGGAAACGGCCGGTATGGGATTGCTGATTGCGGGCGACCTGTTCGGGTGTTCCTGTGGCAATAATTTTGCCGCCTTGATCGCCGCCTTCGGGGCCAAGATCAATCAGCCAGTCGGCGGATTTGATGACGTCGAGATTGTGCTCGATCACGAGGAGCGAGGCGCCGGATTCGAGCAGCTTGCGGAATGCGGCGAGAAGCTTGGCGATATCGTCGAAATGCAATCCGGTCGTCGGCTCGTCGAGAATGTAAAGGATGCCCTGATTTTCCGTGCGCGACAGATGTGCCGCGAGCTTGAGGCGCTGCGCTTCGCCGCCGGAAAGAGTTGTGGCGGATTGGCCGAGTCGAAGGTAGCCAAGTCCGATCTCATTCAAAATGCGCAGCTTTGTGACAACCTTCGGAACGCCGTTGAAAAAGGCCAGGGCTTCGCGCGCGGTCAATTGCAGAACTTCGTGGACGTTTTTCCCGCGATAGCGCACTTCGAGCACGCTAGTTTTGAATCGCGTGCCACGGCATTCTTCGCAGACGAGCTCTACATCCGCGAGGAATTGCATCTCCACTGTGACCGTGCCGTCTCCCTGACACGTCTCGCAGCGGCCTCCGGGCACATTGAACGAAAAATGGCCGGCGGTAAAGCCGCGCCGCTTGGCGTCTGGCGTGGCTGCGAAAACTTCGCGAATGGAATCGAAGGCTTTGAGGTACGTTGCCGGATTCGAACGCGGTGTGCGGCCGATGGGAGACTGATCCACGATAACCACCTCGCGGATGACCTCGTCGCCTTCGAGGCGATCGCAAAATTCTTTGACGCTGCCGCCGGTGCGCTTCGCGGCGAGAGCGCGATACAAAACCTCGTGCACCAGCGTGGATTTGCCCGAGCCACTGACGCCGGTGACGACCGTGAGAGTTCCCAGCGGTACCATCAAATCTATATTTTGCAGATTGTGGAGCGTCGCGCCGTATAGCCGAAGAACTTTCCCGACGGGCTTGTGGCGATTGTTGGGAACGGGAATCGCGAGATCGCCGTTGAGGTACCGGCCCGTGAGCGACTTGTGTTCGGCGAGCATGGCGTCATAGTTGCCGGCAAAGAGCAGCTTGCCGCCGAGCTCCCCCGCGCCTGGGCCGAGGTCGATGACGTGGTCGGCCGCGCGGATGGTGTCGGGATCATGCTCGACGACAAGGACCGTGTTGCCCAAGTCGCGCAGCGATTTGAGGATGTCAATGAGCCGCTGCGTATCGCGCGGGTGCAAGCCAATAGATGGTTCGTCTAAAACATAAAGCGCGCCCACAAGGTGCGATCCAAGCGACGTGGCTAGTTGGATGCGCTGCGATTCACCGCCGGAGAGTGTCGAGGTAAGGCGGTCGAGAGTGAGATAGTCGAGGCCAACCTCGTCCAGAAATTGCAGGCGAGTGCGAATTTCTTCGAGGATCTTCTCGGCGACCTTCGCTTGCAACTCTGAAAGCGCCAGCGTTGCGAAAAAAATGCGCGCTTCTTTCACCGTTAGTTTGCAGATTTCGGTGATCGAGCGACCCGCGACGCGGACAGCGCGCGCTTCCGGTCGCAGGCGCGTGCCGCCGCAGTCCGGGCACAACGCATAGCCACGATAGCGGCTCAAAAAAACGCGCACGTGCAGCTTGTATTTCTTGCGCTCGAGCCAGGCGAAAAATCCTTTCACGCCCTCATAGCCGTTTTCCGGGTCGCCTTCGAGGACCAACCGGCGCTGCTCCGCCGTAAGCTGGCGCCACGGAACGTTCAGCGGAATGCCGCGGCCGCGGGCCCATTTCTTCGCATCTTGCACGAGCGCGCGAAATCGCGGCTTGGTCCAGGGTTCAATCGCGCCCTCGTCGAGCGTCTTGCTTGGATCCGGCACAACCAGATTTAAATCGAAATCTATGGTGTTTCCAAAGCCCTGGCAACGCGGGCACGCGCCATAGGGATTGTTGAAGGAAAACAGGCGCGGCTCCGGCTCCTGGTAGAGCGTGCCGTCGTTCTTGCATTCGAATCGCTCGTTGAAGGTGAGGCGCTCGGCGCGATTTCCCCCGGAATCGGCGATGAATTCCAGGATGGCTTCGCCCTGGCCTTCGCGGTAACAAATTTCAATGGAATCCGTAAGCCGCGTGCGCGATTCGGGATTTACGGAAAGCCGGTCGACAAGAACATAAACCGGCTTCGAGAAGTCGACATCGAGCAAAGTTTCCGGCGAAGAAAATTCGTGCACGCGGCCGTCTTGATAGAGGCGGTTGAAGCCACGCTTCTGGATATCGCCAAGGGCTTGCTTGAGCGCTTCCTGCGGCGGAGCTGCGGCTTTTTTCTTTGGGACGCGGCGCTGGCCGCCGGTCGGCTGAGGCTGCGCGATTTTCAGTGGATACAGAATGTAAAAACGCCGCCCTGCGGGCAGCGAAAGCACGCGCGTGGCGATTTCATCAGGGCTGTCACGCCGCACTTCCGTGCCGCACTTGATGCAAAACGTTTGCCCGCACCGCGCGAAGAGAAGCCGGAGGTAGTCGTAAATCTCCGTCGAAGTCGCCACGGTCGAGCGCGGATTACGCGTGGAATTTTTCTGCCGAATCGCAACCGCCGGAGCGATGCCCGAAATTTCATCGACGTCCGGCTTTTCCATGCGCTCGAGAAACTGACGCGCGTACGACGACAGCGATTCCACGTAGCGCCGCTGCCCTTCGGCATAAACCGTGTCAAACGCGAGGGAGGATTTGCCAGAGCCGCTGACCCCGGTTACGACGGTGATGGCGTTGTGAGGAATGTCCACGCTGACATCGCGCAGGTTGTGCACGCGGGCACCGCGGACGCGGATGGCCTCTTCTTCACGAAGCACGGGGGTGAGTTCTTTGGTCGCCAAAGGGAAGCTCAGACAGCGCGCTTGGAGCGCACAGCCTAAACTTTAAATTATACGGCTTGGGGAAAATCGTAGCAAACCGCGTTTCGTGAGGGACTACGGCTCTTGCGTCAGCGTTATGCGGCCAATGCCGCCTGTCACCCTCAGGCGGATCGTTACAGGCGATTTGCCATAGGCATCGTTGGTGTATTCATCCCCGTCATGATGCAAACCGCGCGCGTCGATGGTTCCGATTCCGCCGCTGGCGTGGACAAGGACTCCGACATTCTTGGGCAGACGAATGTTGGCTTCGCCGACTCCGCCTTCCATGTCCGCGGTGAGATCGGACTTGCGATCGCCGGTCAGATCCACATCCGCCTGCCCGGCTCCCATTTTTAAAGTGAGCCGAGTCACGTCAATGTCGCGCAACCGGAAATTGCCGCGGCCGGCTCCCATTTCCATCTTGATTTCCACGGGAACGTTATTGGCGAGGTGCAGAGTCCAGTGATTATCGGAAGTCGTGTTCATGTGCACGTCCGAGTCGCTCTGCGAAATGCGAAGATTGCCCGTCGTTCCTGAAATGGAGTAATCCACTTTGGGCGTGCCGGACGAAGTGCGGTAGTCGAAGTCCGCTTCCAACAAATGGCTGGAGCCGCCGCTCAGATTGATATCGCCGGCGCCCATCTGCAGCTCCAGGCGAACGTCCTTGGCATCGTCGCGATCGACGGTGCGTGAAAGATGCTGCATGGCATAAACAGAGCCAGGATGGTGACGCGCGTAGTAGCGGCCGTTCCCGACCAGCACGACCAATACGACCACAAACGCGATCGCGCCAATCGTTGCCCCCATGGATGCGCCGCGCGGGGTGCCCGGATGCTGGCGCCGATCCCAACTGTCCCACATCTTTCCAAGCCCGATGAAGATCAGCACGAGCGGCCAGTACTTCCATAAGACCGGAAGGGGATCGAACGCCGGATGCCAGTTGGCATACAGGAAAATTCCGCCGATGGCGATGAGCAGTATCGGGAATACCAGGGAACGGGTCCGGAGAGTGCCGTCTTGAGCCATCACACACCTCTTCCCTCTTTACTACGCAGCAGAACGGAAAAAAGTTCAGGCGTTACGAGAAAAATTGACCTTCTGGAGGATAGTGGAACCACCGGGAATGGACAACCGCCGCCGGGCAGGCTGCGCTCGTAGCTTATCAAAATAGCGGAATGCGACGCTGCTGAAGTCTGAGCGGTCATCCTCAGAAGGATGACCCTACCGCACGGTGCCTACATTTTCTGAGCGGAGGGCACATCGCTGAAGGGGTGACTGAGCGTTTGTGCTAGAGTGCGGCGAAAGCCCGAATGCTACGAGTGGACTCTGTAGAACGAGGTTCGGCGATGGCTAATTTTGACCGAGTGATCTGGATTGTGCTGGATAGCGTGGGCATCGGCGAGTTGCCGGATGCCGCGGATTACGGCGACGTGGGGCGAAGCACTCTCGGCCACATCGCTGAATCGCGGGCCCTGGCTGTGCCCAATCTCATGCGGCTTGGCTTGGCAAATATCGCGCCGCTGGCTCACTTGCAGGCCGCTGCCGCGCCTATCGGTGCGTATGGCAAAGGCGCAACGCATTCGCCGGGAAAAGATACGACAACAGGCCATTGGGAGATGGCCGGCGTTTGGCTGGATCAAGCCTTCCCAACGTATCCTCGCGGTTTCCCGAAGGAACTGATTGCCGAATTTGAAAAACAGATTGGCCGCGGCACTCTTGGCAACAAACCGGCGTCCGGCACGGAGATTATCAAGGAACTCGGCGAAGAGCACGTCCGCACGGGAAAACCGATTGTCTACACTTCGGGCGACAGCGTCTTTCAAATCGCCACGCACGAAGATGTGATTCCCATCGCGGAGCTCTATCGCATGTGCGAGATTGCGCGAAAACTGCTCGATGGGCCGAACCGCGTGGGACGGGTGATTGCGCGTCCGTTTGCGGGGCCGGTGGGAAATTTCAAGCGCACAACGCGCCGCCATGATTATGCCGTCGATCCACCAAAGCCGATGCTGCTCGATGTCCTCGCCGAGCGCGGCGTGCCCGTTTTTGGAATCGGCAAAATTCATGACATCTATAACGGCCGCGGCGTGGAGAAATACGTCACCACGACCGGCAACGCGGACGGCATGACAAAAATGGCCGCAGCTCTGCAAGAAAGAAAAACGGGCCTGATTTTCTGCAATCTGGTCGATTTCGACATGCTGTACGGCCATCGCAAAGATGTCGAGGGCTTCGCGGAATCGCTCGAAGAGTTCGACCGCATGCTGGGCCCGTTCCTCGGACTCCTGCGCGCGTCGGACTTGCTGCTCATCACCGCGGACCACGGCTGCGACCCCGATCCGCGCTGGCCCACGACCGACCATTCGCGCGAGTACGTGCCGATCCTGGCATACTCGCCGGCGAGCGGCGCTGGCGCAAATCTGGGAGTCCGCGCAACACTGGCCGATATGGGGCAGACTGTCGCGGACAATTTTGGTGGTTCGATCCCGCATGGGAATAGTTTTTTGAAGGAAGTTTACACCTGAGGAGGAGAAACAGAACGAGCCTGAGTCATCTCGCTGCGTGCTTGACCGCGCTCCCCCGTTCGTTTCTGGCTACTGCCGCCATTTCCGAACTATTTCATCGTTTACGGTCCGGAAGCCAAACCAGTGCAAATCATCCGGATTCTTCACCGTGCCAGAAACATCGCCGGGATACTGTCCTAGGATTTGATTTAGTGGCGGTGATGGTCGGAGTATTCCGCGGCCAGCTTTAGTTCACGGTTGGCTTGATCTAGAAGGTCGATGGCTCTTTCGGCGTGGCCGCCGAGTTGGTCGTTGTTGTCTTTCTGGGCTTCCACGACTTTGTCGTACGCCTCCACGACATGCTTCTGCGCATCGGCCAGGTGCGAGTGCCGGTCGTGGTTAATATCCGTTTCGGGGCGCTGCGCGTATGCCACGCCCATCACTGCCAAACCAAGAGCAAATGCTCCTGCGAGGTAAAACCCTTTCTTTGTCATCGTTTCCTCTCCTGTTGAGCCGCGTAATTTTTGCTGAGCACCGGATCGAATTCGGACAATCCCGGCGCACTCATCGAGAACCACGATGGAACAACAGATTGCAAATCGCAAGGCCTGCTTTCTTTTTCATTGTCGGTGATCGCTTCCATGTACGAGGGCGACTTGGGCTGAGCGCGCAGCATCTGGAACGAGGGAGCGGGAGCGGGCTTTGGCTTCCGCGAGTTCGGCTGGGCTGAGCTGGAGTGCAAGCGAGTCGAGCATTGCTTTGGCGCGGCCCTCGCCTTGGTCGGCGGCCCTTTGGAACCACGCGAAGGCGAGGATGTCGTTACGGGGAATGCCTTCGCCTCGGACGTAGAGATCGGCAAGATTGAATTGGGCTTGAGCCACGCCGGCTTCGGCGGCTTTGCGATACCAGCCAGCTGCGGCGGCTCGATCTCGCGTGACGCCCAGACCCTGATCGTAGAGATACCCGAGGTTCATTTGTGCCGCGGCGTCGCCCGCGTTGGCGCCCTGCTCAAAATAGCGAAAAGCTTCGCTGTAATCCTGCAGCACGCCGCAGCCATTCATATACAAAACTCCCAGGTCGTAATAGGCGAGTGCATAGCCCTGATTGGCGGCTTCGCGCAGCCAATAGCGCGCGGCGCCGGCGTTTGGTGGAGTGCCCCACCCTGCCAATGACGCCACCGCAAGATTCACCTGCGCGGGCGCGTAGCCGCGGCGCGCGCCTTTCTCAAACCAGTCGTGAGCTTGCTGAAGCGTGCGCAGCGATTCTCCGGCCCGCGTCGCAGCGATTCCCTTCTCGTTTTCGCGCACACCCGCTTGTTGCGGCGCGAGCTGTGTCCCAGCGCTGACGCGGACGGAGTTCCCTTCTCGCGCTAACAATTGCGCCATGGCCGGTGACACACAGGCGCTCACCTGGGAAGCTCCCGCCTCTTGAGCGTTTGCCGGCGCCATGTGCAGCAGATACGCGAACAGCGCGAAAACCACAGGACAGAAACAGCGCAATGGGGATGAACTTCTTGAAACAAAACTTGCTATGGAATTCATGGTTACTGTCCTCCGTTTTCCAAGCCACTCGATTCCCGGAACGTCGCGTTTAGAGACGCAAGCTTTGCGGCGTCGGTTAACGCGGGCAAAGGTAGACCCGGGAGGGACGGGGGAGACCTGCCCCTCCGGGGAATGTCCTACAGTCAGGCTGCCTACCTTCAGGCCGTCTATCTGTAGCCTGTCTACCTATATATACCTAGACGAGCTACACGTCAAAAAGTTCCATGAAATAATTGGGACCTGCCTAGGACGAAACCTACGGTGTACCTGGAGCCCTAGCAAGGAAGTGACTTTGGTCGATGCCTGTAATAAAGCCGCGGGCAGCTTCACCTGCGGGCTTATAAGCCGTGTCGCGCAGGATCCAGATATGCTGGCCCCTCGCCACCGGCGCGGCCAGCAAAAATAGATACGACTGACCACTCACCTTAAGAGAAACACGGCTCAAGGTTATGCGGCCTTCTACACCTCAATAGGCCCGGCCTTTTATTCGCAGTGAAGGGCCGTGACGGGGTCCACGCGGGTTGCGCGCCGCGCCGGTATCCAGCAGGCGAGGAGGCCAATCAAAAGCAGCAAAAAGACGACAGCCACGGCCGTGAGCGGATCGTAAGGCGAAACTCCCCACAGTAGAGTGGTGACAGCGCGAGAGATGGCAAAGCTCGCCAGTAGGCCGACGGCAATGCCGGGAACCAAGAGCGCAAGGCCGTTTTTCAGAATCATGCCAAGGACATCAGCGCGGGCGGCGCCAAGAGCCATGCGGATCCCGATTTCATGCGTGCGGCGCGAGGTAGCATAGGCAATCACGCTGTACACCCCCAGCGTGACGAGTACCAGGCCAATCGTCGCAAACGTAGCGACAAGAAAGAACCCAAGTCGGGGTTGCGCGTAAGAAAAAGTATTAAGCCATTCCGCCAAAGGCGCGCCATCCGCAAACGCGACGTCCGGATCGACAGCCCAAACCGCTTTGCGAACCGTGGCAATCATGGCTCCAGGTGGCGGGTCCGTGCGCACGAGAAGACGCCGCATCACAGAGCCCGTGACGCTGTAGGGGACCCAGACTTCCGGCTCGGTCGGTCGTTCCAGGCCCACGTTCATCGCATCCGCAGCCACGCCCACAATCCGAAAAGAAGGATCGCGCACGGCGTCGGGAACGTCCTTCAGAACCTCGAGGCTGATGGTGCGCCCGAGAGGATCGCCATCGTCAAGAAACCGCCGCTGAAACGTTTGATTAATCACGGCGACCTTCTGCGCCCCGCTCACTTCCGCTTCCGTGAACGAACGCCCGGAAACAAGCGGCTGGCGAACAACGGAAAAATAATCCTCGCCCACGAGTTGGATGAGCGACTCCCACTTGCCGAAGTGCGTCTTGCCAGGAATTTCAATCGTTCCGCCAAAGCCGCCGTAAGGCGGTGTCGTGCTCACCGGCGAAGCGAGTTCCACACCGGGTGTGGATTTCAGGCGCTGCAGCAAGGGCTGAAAGAAAGAGACGAGCTGCGGACCAGTCTTGTAACGCTGGCGCGGGAGAGGCAGCCGGCCGCTGACGATATGGTCCGGCTGCCAGCCGAGCGGAACATGCTGAATCGCAACGAAGCTGCGCATAAAAAGGCTCGCCGTAAACAACAAAATAAGCGACAGAGCGACTTCGAGCACGATCACGGCATTGCGCAAGCGCGATTTGGCCGCCGTGCCGCCAAGTCCCTTGCCGGAGTCGCGCAAGGCATCCTGCAAATCCACGCGCGAAGCCTGAAACGCGGGGAAAAGCCCAAAAATAATGACCGTCGCGAATGCCAGCCCGATGCCGAACAGCAGCACCCAACCGTTCATTTCAATCACCGTTTCCGACGGAATCGTGAACGGTGGCATCGCCGCAGAGAGTGCGCGTATCCCGGCCCACGCCAGAAGCACACCAAAAACGGCTCCGCCAACCGCCAGCAGCAAGCTCTCAAGAAGCAGTTGGCGAATCAGCCGCCCACGGCTCGCCCCCAGCGCCGCGCGCACGGCAAATTCCTTGCCGCGCGTCGTAGCCCGTGCCAACAAAAGGTTCGCCACATTCGCACAACCGATCAGCAACAGCAGCCCAACGGCGGCAAACAAAACGAAGAGCGTCCTGCGAAACTCCGCTCCAACGACAGCATGAACAAACGATTCCGCGGAGACGCGGAAATGCTGCGGATAATCCTCGGAGCGTGCCGGAGACTCCGCGCGAATCACGGGCGCAATCCTGTTACCGATGACGTTGAGATCCGCGTCGGCCTCTTCGATGGAGACGCCCGGCTTCAGGTGCGCGACCACTCCCCAATACTGCGGAAACTCTCCGCGAATCACTTCCGTCACCGCAGGGTCGCGCGGCATCCACAAGTTCGCGCCTCCCCACGCAAAGCGCGGCGGCATCACGCCAACCAGCGTGCGCGATACGCCATTCAACCGGAACGTCTTGCCAACGATGCCCGGGTCGGACCCGAAGTCATCCGTCCAGGTCGCGTATCGCAGCACGAACACTGGCGCAGCCCCCGGCTCGTAATCGGCGGGTTCCAGCCCGCGCCCGATCAGCGGCGCGACTCCATACAGCTCGAACGTTCCCGGCGTCACGTAGTTGGCGGCCATGTAGCTGTTGTTCGCGCCGGAGTCGTAGACGACATCAATCTCGCAGTTCGCAATCAACCCGTCGAAAACGCGGTTCTGCTGCTTGTATTCCATCAGCTCGCGATAGCTGAGAAGCCCGCGGAAGTCGCCGTCGTCTTCGCTGCCTCCGCGCCGGTCGAGGTCGCGGATGCGCATAGTCACGAGCCGCCCCTGATCCTTGTACGGAAACGGCGCGACAAGCGCGTTGTACAGCACGCTGAACATCGCCGTCGAAGCCCCGATGCCCAGCGCCAAAGCCATAACCGCGACAATCGTAAATCGCGGATCCTTGCGCAGCCCCCGCAAAGTGGACTTCAAATCCCGGTAAAAAAGCTCGAGATGATTCTCCCAGCGCGCCTCGCGGCACTCTTCCTTGAATCGCTCGACCCCGCCGAATTCCATGTGCGCGCGCCTCCGCGCCTCCTCGCGCGTCATCCCTTCCGCAATGTAGTCCGCGATTTGCTGCTCGAGGTGGAATTGCAGTTCGGAGTCCAGCCGCCTCTCAACAAGCGGCTTCTGCCAAAGCCGGCGTAGCCAATGCGTCTTCTTCATAAACCAATCCGAGCCTAATCCGCAGTCCGCAAAATCAGCGAAACGGCATCAGCCAGCTTCTCCCAGCCAAGCACTTCCACCTCAAGCTGCTTCCGCCCCTTGCGCGTCAACGTATAAAACTTGGCCTCGCGCCCAGTGCTCGTGTCCTTCCACTCCGCCTCAACCCATTCGCGCTCTTCCAGGCGGTGCAGCGCCGGATAGAGCGACCCTTGCGGCACCTGAAAGTAGTCCTTCGAAATCTGCTGCAACCGCTGCGCAATCGCATACCCATGCAGCGGCCCAGCCGCCACAATCTTCAAAATCAGCATGTCGAGCGTTCCGCGGTGCAAATCGTTCTTTTCGAGAGGCATGTTGGACACCTAGCTTGACTACAGGTACGCTACCTACATATAAGGCCGCCCCCCGCCAATGTCAAGCGACGATTTCGGCATCCACCGAGCGAGTCCACCCGTCGTTCCTGGGGGCCCGGCATCCGCGTACAGCCAGTGTAGCGCTAGCAACCCCGATGTGGGACCAGCCTGGCTAGGCAGGAAATCTGCTGGATAATGGAGTGACGGAGATAGCCCCTCGATGGAATCTTTGCGGAAAGGAATCGCTTCAGAATGACCACTCAACCTCTTCGTGCCATTTTCGTGTTTTCGCTAATCACTGGTTTATTTATTCTCGCGTCGCTAGCGGCCAACGGTGGCGATGGAATTTTCACCGCGAAGATTTCACCGGTCGCCGCCATCGACAAAACAGGCCATCCCATGACGGTGGAGGTACCCCAGCCAGAACCAAGCTTTGCCGGTATCGTCGCCGCGGGCAAACCGGCGGGCGATAGCTACGTGATCCATTTCCCCCCGCCTGCCGGCGACGTCGGGGGCGCTTGCGTTTACACCGGCAACGCGCGCTACCTGATTGAGAGCAATGGCGTTCTTACGTTCCAGGTCATCGCCGATTGCGGAAAACTGAAGCGGGGATACAGCTATATGATTTGCATGCTCAATGAAGACTTGCGCTGCAGCGAAGCCCCCTGGTGGTATTTTCGAGGCAGAACCTATGCGATCACCAACGAAGGCCTCGCTGTCAGCAATCAGGCTCCTTACGCGTGGAAAGATGCAACCGATGCACGCCAGAATTTGCAGAAGATCGCAGCCAACATTAAACAGTGGCGCGACCGAACTGCGAACTCGGCTAACCTCCAGCATTCCCGCATGATTTCCTGCCGGGATTTTCACCCCGAAGCGAGGACCTATGAAACTCGCGTACTCTCCACGACATGCGCGATCAAGAGCGCATGCAACTCCATACCCAACGTGGACTCTTTGCGTGATGGCGATCCAATCGGTTGGAATACGCCCGTGGGAAGCTACATTAAGCAGCAGTTGAAAATTTCGGACGCTTCCGATTGGGCGTGCTGGCTTCGGACACAATAAGAAACACTCTGCTGGTCTATGGCCGGCGGACAGGCCGGTTGAGAATGGAAGAAAAACCGAGCGACACCATCACGCGCATCGATCAGTTGGTCGATGAAAAACCACTTCAGGTTTGGCCGCCATCCGGACCTGCGGCGCCGGACTCCGATGTCGGCGCCGTCATGACGTTCACCCTGGAAGATGGCGCCATCCGCAAAGTCAAGCTGGCCTACTATTTCTAAAGAAGCTGCTGGGCCTTCGCTCAAACGGGGGGAAGTTTCCCGTCTGTCCCGCATAGTTCCGATGCGCACCGCCACAACATCGAAAAGGACAAATCGTCGCCTTCGCCCTCGGCCCCTTCGCAGGCGTCTGGGTTGAGCGCCTTGACCGCCGCAAACTCCTCCTCTGGACGCAAGGCCTCGCCGCGATCCAATCGTTAGCCCTCGCCGAGCACATAGGCGCCCCCCTCACCGTCATAGTAACCGGCGCCCTTTTGCATAGCAGGCTCCCTCTGGTTCACCCTCGAACTCCCAAAGTCTCCGCCGCCATGCACCCCATCTACCACCAAATGGGCCTCGTCCCCGACCCAGCAGCGAGGTAGCTTGGACTGCGGGCATCCGCCGAAACGTTTTCGACACGCGCTCCAATTTGCCGAATGGCGACTCGAACCGCCCTGTATTAGCCTTATAGCATGCACGACGAGCTACGTGGTCTCCGGTTTCCCTTTGACGCGCGCGCCGAGGTCTCTGTCGACAATTCGCCAGAAAAACTCCCCGCTCGTGTAGCCGAACTCAGCCTGCGAGGATGCCGCCTGGAAATGTCGGGAACGTTAGCGGAACGACTGAGCGTTCAGGTAAGGGTTTTCAACTCGGGCGAGACCTTCGAGGCTCCTGCCACGATCATCTACGTGAAACCCTCCGGAGTGGGCTTGATGTTCGGCGACATCAAGCCGCATTTTCGAGAAGTCCTCCAAAATTGGATCCTCGCCGAGGTAGACAAGCAAGCCGAAGGCGAACCTCCCCAGCAACCCAAACGCGCCTAGCCTCCCGAGCCTCCGTTCACTCCTCCTCGCGGAACTCTGCGCCCTCTGCGTTAAAATCCACACTAGCCCCTGGCAAGATTAACCCCCAAAACTGTCTATTTTCATCAGCTTGGCGCATCATGACTTCCTTACGTGCCATATGGCATGGTGGAAGTGCAAATTCGATGCGCATTTTTTGCGGAGGAGCGACAGTATGGGAACGTTTAGAAGAGGTGGCGGCGACGACGCCGCATTCGAGATGAGAAAGGCCGGCCCGTTTATAAAGTTCGGTGTCCTGGCCGTTGGAGTTTTGCTTGTGTTGTTGGTGCTTGGTATGTTCCTGCTGCGCGTCACGCGCATCGAGCCGGGACACGTCGGCGTGCAGATCAACCTGGCGGGGAGCCAGCGCGGAGCCTCGGAAATACCGGTACGCACGGGCTGGGTAGTCTACTCGCCGCTGAGCACGCAAATCATTGAGTTCCCGACATTTGTGCAGACGGTGAAATGGACCAAGGACGTCAACGAAGGTCATCCCATCAACGAAGAGATGGGCTTTAACTCGAAAGAAGGCATGGAAATTTTTGTGGACGTATCGCTGTCGTACGCGATCGATCCAGCCAAGGTCCCGGACTTTTATGTGAAGTACCGCGTTTCGGACATGGATACGTTTACGCACGGGATTCTGCGCGACGTGGTGCGCAACTCGTTGAACGAGGTCGCATCCACCTACGTCGTGGAAGACATTTACGGCGAGAAAAAGGCGGAGTTCCTGGGCAAAGTGGAAGCAATGATCGAGAAGAAGTTGGCCCCGGTGGGAGTCGGCGTGCAGCAATTCGGCTT
>Ga0209447_10000012_pt1 | contig 50408 bp, 27 predicted proteins | sample BogFormECP04_OM3_FD_188243 | JGI IMG/M metagenome (GOLD analysis project Ga0209447, IMG submission 188243) | Bog forest soil microbial communities from Calvert Island, British Columbia, Canada - ECP04_OM3 (SPAdes) (version 2) | ecosystem: Environmental > Aquatic > Freshwater > Wetlands > Bog ... | reverse complement strand
AATGGCTCAGCATCACGACAGGCTGACCGCCAGGCACTCGATCATCATCCTGGGTGAAGACGCGCCCCACGGCCGGCTGCACGCCGAGCACCTCGAAATAATTCCCCGAAACGAGTTCGCCGGACGCACGATCCGTCTGCCCGCGGCTCGCCACGCTCGCGGAAAATCCGTAGCGTGCCAGAATGCCGGAGAAGACGGCATTGTTGTCGCGCAGTCCTTTGTACATCGGGTAGGAAAACGATTCCGCGTTGTCCCCGTCGCTTGATATGTGTCCCGTTGCAAGTCCCGGCGCGCGCAACACCACCAGTTCGTCCGGACTCTTGACCGGCAGCCGCTGGAGCATAATCTGGTTCATTAATGAGAAAATCGCGGTGTTGGCGCCGATGCCCAGAGCCAGGGTGATTATGGCGATGGCGGTGAAGCTGGGGCTTTTGGCGAGCATGCGCAAGCCAAACTGAATGTCTTTCCACAGGTTTTGCATTTAGGCAACCACTCCTGACAGGAAGACGGTTACCTGGCGCAAAAGGTTTTCCAAAAAGCGAAAAATCCCAATTTGGAACCGTTGGATCGAGTACCGGTACTGTAATGTCGCTGAATTCTTGGGGAAAATTACGGTTTCCGCCGCGCTCGAGGGCGAGATTCTGCCCAATTTCCGCGCGCTGCAAAACGACACACCAGTTGAACTGAACAGAATCAATGGTTTGGCAACCTTCGAGCCCACATGCATTTGACGTTGCAACCCTCGAGATGTCTGCCGTCTTCCGGCCTCGCTTGCCGGAAGGCCGTCGTCTATAGACGTCTGCAACAGGGAATACGCAAACCTGCTCCCGATGGTTCCCCCAATTGTGGTGGGGCCAAGGAATTTCGTCGGAGCCCGAAAGACCGGCAGGCCCGCTGCGTTCTGGCGAAGCAGGAGATTATTCATAGCGCAGGGCCACCATGGGATCGACTTTTGTCGCGCGCCTTGCCGGGATGTAGCAGGCAGCGAGCCCGACGATAAGCAGAAGGGCGCTCACCGCGAGAAAAGTGACCGGATCGGTTGGTTGCACTCCGAAGAGCAGGCTTTGCAGCGGACGCGTTAGTGCAATCGCGCCAAGGATTCCCAGCACTGCTCCTGCGAGGACGAGCACGAGGCCTTGCGCGCCGACCAGTTTTAGAACGTCGAGGCGCTGGGCACCCAGCGCGGCGCGGATGCCGATTTCGCGGGTTCGGCGCGCCACTTCGTAGGCGAGCAAGCCGTAGATTCCGAGGCAGGCGAGAAGCAGGGCGAGGAGTCCGAAGAGGCTCGCCAGGCGGGCCAGCATGCGTTCTTTGAAGAGGAGTCGCTCGATTCTTTCGGTTTGCGTGCGGACGTCGAAGACAGGCACATTGTTATCGAGGTCGCTGACTACCTTGCGGACAGAAGGCGCCAGCGATAGCGGGTCCATCGCGGTACGCAAGGCAAAGTGCACGCCGCCCTCTTTGACGGGGATGTAGGCGGTGGGATCAATGTGGTCACGCAAACCCGCATACTTGGTGTCGCCGACGACGCCCACGATTTCGTATTGGGGGTCTTTCGGGTCGGAACCACCGAAATGGAGGCCGAGCGGCTGGCCATGTTCCACAAAACGGCGCACGAATTCGCGGTTAACGACGGCTACCGCGCGCGTGGACTCTGCATCCGCTGTCGTCAGGCTGCGGCCGGACATCAGGGGAATCTTCATCGTCTCGAAAAAATCCGGCCCGATCGCGAGCATTTGAGTTTCTACACTGGACTTATCGGCACGCCCTTCTATCTGCACATCCGAAGACCAAAGCGAACCATCGAGGAGCGTGTCCGAGGAATAGCTGACGGAGGTCACGCCGGGCAAAGCGCTCAGACGCCGAGACAATTCGCGATACAGAGGCTCGACTTGATTATCTTTGTAAGTTCCAGTGAGTGTGGGGTCGATGCCGAATTGAAGGATATTCTGGGTGTTGAAGCCGGGGTCGATATTTTTAAGATTTGCGAGAGTGCGCACGATCAAACCGGCGCCCGCGAGAACGATGACGGAGAGCGCGACTTGCGCAACGACAAGGCAGCTTCCCAGACCAAAATGGCGGCCTGCGCGCGAACTCGCAGCGGAAAAATTACCGGCATTAGCTTTTAGAGCCGGCGCCACGTTCACACGCGTACCGCGGAAGGCGGGAGCGAGACCGAAGAGAATTCCAGTCAGGGCGGCAATGCATATTGTGAAGACGAGGACGGTTGCGTCCGGGGACGCATTAAGATGAGAGGTGGAATCGCGGTTGCCGGAGACGAAGGCGGCGAGGGCATTGGCTCCCCAATAGGCCAGGAGAATTCCGAGAGCGGCTCCCCCGATAGATAGCATTACGCTTTCCGTCAAAAGCTGGCGGACGATTCGGCCGCGGCCTGCGCCGAGGGCGAGCCGCACTGCGATTTCTTTGTCACGCGAAGCGGCGCGCGAAAGCATAAGACCGGCCACATTGGCGCAAGAAATCAGCAACACGATGCCGACGGCCGCCATTAAGATGAAAAGCGGCTGAGAAAGCCGGCCGCGAACTCCCGAGAGGCCCTCCTGGGCAGGAATGAGCGCGACTTGTGGATTATCTTCTTCTTTCAGAAGTTTTTTCTCGAGGATCTGATTTCGAAACAGTAGGCTCACCGCGGACTCCGCCTGTCCACGCGAAGTTCCGGGCTTGAGCCGCCCAACGATCGTGAGCCACCAGGTCCGGTCTTGCTCGGGCCCCCCGCCCCAATGCAGCCGCAAGGGTTCTGCTTGCGAAAGCGGAAGCCACATATCCTGGAACCGCCCAGGCGACAGGCGCGTGAATCCGGGGTCGGCCACGCCCACGATCGTAAAGGGCACTCCGTTGAGTTTTATGCTTTTGCCGATAGCGCTTGGCGATGAGCCGAAAACCGACTGCCAGTAGGTATAGCTGAGTACCGTAACGGCTTCTGCGCCGGGCTTCTCGTCGGCGGGTTGCAGTGTTCTTCCCACGACTGGCGGCACGCCCAGGGTTTGGAAGTAGTCGCCGGAGACGAGTTCGCCGTGGGCAATGCTCGCCGTTCCGTTCCCGCTCAAGTCGAGCTGCGCGGGGCCGGCAAACGTCGCTACTCCAGAAAAAACATCCTTCTGGTTACGGATTTCCTGGAACATCGGATAGGAAAATGAGCAGCCACCGGCGAACTTTGAAGACCAGGCCGTCCAGGAACAATCGCCAAAGCTGCTGGTGCCGATCTTCTGTGGGCGGGCGTGCGCCGACCATTTCAAAACCACCAATTGCTGAGGAGCACGCACTGGGATGGTTTGCAGCATGACCGCGTTGACAAGGCTGAAGATGGCGGTGTTTGCGCCGATGCCGAGAGCCAGCGTGGCAACGGCCACGGCTGTGAAACCAGGGTTCTTCGCCAGCATTCGCAGCCCGAAGCGAATGTCTTGCCAGAGAGTCTTCAGTGTGGGCCTCCGCAAGAAAGAGTGAGCCTGAACCTGCAATCTGCCGAAGGGTAGAATCAAACCGCGAATTATTTGACGACGCCTAACGCTAAATGTCTTACGCCGTTTGCGTCGCCTTATTTCAGGCGTATGCGTTCAAAAGCGTCCCAAGCCGACATATCCGACAGAATGACCGTGTCGCCGACTTTTAAGCCGTCGAGGATTTCGATGGTATTGACGGAACTGCGGCCAAGCTTGACGTTCACGCGGACGGCTTCCGAACCGTCATCTACGAGTTTAAAGATGCCGATGGTGCTGTCAGATTGGCCGTGGACGGGCCTGCCGACGTAGAGGACGTCCTTCAAATTCTCGAGAGTTACGGTGCCATCAACGCTCAGGTCCGGCCGGGCGCCAGCGGGAAGAGGATCATCAATCGTCACGTCGACCGTAACTGTGCCGTTGATCACCGAGGGGTCGACGCGCGAGACGTGGCCGTTCACGATGCCGTTGCGGGTGTCAATCGAGGCCTTTTGCCCGGGCACCACATCTTTTGCTTGTGTCTCCGCAATCTTTATTTCCGCTCTAAGCTTTTTGGGATCCGCTACGCGCGCCAGGTTCATTCCTGGTGTGACGTGCTGGCCAACATCCACGGGCAGAAGCTGTAGCACTCCGTCGATGCCTGCGCGCACATGGAGCCCCTCCAGCTGGCTTCTCTTCAACCCGTAAAGCGCCTTCATCTGTTCCACTTTCGCTTGTTGGGCTGCAAGTTTCGCGTTCGCGGAATCCGTTGCGATCTTCGTGCGGTCGGACTCGAGCGCGAGGCGAATCTTAAGTTGCGCGGCCAAGACGCGCGACTTTTGCTCAATCAAGGAGGACTGGAGGCCTTCCTTAGCCAGTTTTTCATCCACGTCATGCTGAATATTGGCCTGCTCGTAGTCGCTGCGTACCGACGCTTCGGTGGCCTTCTGGCTCATCAGGTCGCTGTTCACCTGAACTTTTAAGTTCGCATAATCTGCTTCCGCTCCCCTGAGCTGATATTCCGCGTCGACGGCATCTCTCTGTACGGTAGGGTCGCTCAATTCCATAATGATGGAATCCGGCTTGACGATGGCAGGCGGACGCAGAACCCATTTATCGACGTGCGCATCAGTCTGCGCGGCGATCCAGCGGATGTCTTCGGGGACGAGCGTGCCGAGTCCGCGGACTTCGCGGAGCATGGGCCCGCGCTTTACGGTGTCCGACCATATTGTGCCCTTGTCAACGGAGGGCGCTTGGGGCTTCAGCTTGGAAAGAGCATAGGTGACGCCGCCCAAGAGCATTAGGGCGACCGTGCCGTAAGCGATCCGGCGTATTTTTTTGGCGCGTGCGTTAGATGGTCTTTGTATGTCCATAGTGGTTACCGACTTCCTTCTTAAGGCGCAAATAGGGTGCCCAAGAGAATTCGCTTAAACCCTCGCTTTGTCAATGGCTTACGGGGCGTCTAGCAGTCCGGGAAGGCGCGGCTTTGGCCGAAAATGGGAATCCACGTCCCATGAGCGGACACTGCAAGGCTTCTCGGGCAAACCTTAGACGCTACGCATAAGGATACGTCCAAACGGGCGGAATGTTCTACGTTGAATGCGCGTCAGCGACTAGGTGGGCGGGGACGCTTTCGGAATTGATGCTTCCAGGATTTAGGACGATGGAGTGGGATCATCGCATCCGACGAACTCCTGGAGGATGCGATTGCCTTTGTAATCGAGCTCATCGTGGATGCCGATTTTTGAAGTGTAGTAGCCGCGCACAGTTAAGTGCTTCAGCTCCTTGAAAAATTGGACCTCGGTGAGATCGTCGATGTGCTCGTTGTCGGAAAGGACTTTGAGGACGGCGATTTTTTCTTCGGAGGAGGACTCTAGGAAGGATTTTCCGTTGTAGTGTTTGCTCATCAGGTCAATGAGGCGGAGGCCTTCGCGCCATAGAGATTTTTGGGCATCATCGGTGGTCTCACGGACGGTTTGTTCGATGAAGTCGGCGACTTTTGCTGCTTTTGCGCCGCCGGAGTGAGCGTCGGCGGGGATGATCGTTTCTGACAACTCTTCGATCAGCGTGTGCTGGGCCGGTGTGAAGAAGTGAGCGGAGGATTTTGACTCGGCTGCTTCTGGTTTTGGAGTGGGGGCTGCTTCAGTGGTTTGTGGCTCCGAGGATAGGGCGGGCAGCGGCAAGACCGCAGCGCCCAGAGCGGCGGCGGAAGTCTGGAACCATTGACGGCGGTCTTGCTTCAGATTGATGGGATCATCTGCGGACATTTTGCCTCCTGCGTTGCACACCCAGAAAAGCGGCAGCAGGGCTGCCGCACTCCATAAAATTCACCGATCACAGATTGCCTTTGCCGAGTTCGTCGGCGAGATAATCGCAGGAGCGCCAGCAAAGCGCCATGATGGTCCAGGTGGGATTCTGGCAACTGGAGTTGACGAAGGCGCTGCCGTCTACGACGAAGAGATTTTTTACGTCGTGCGACTGCTGAAATTGATTCAGGACGGAGGTCTTTGGATCGCTGCCCATGCGGGCTGTGCCGAGTTCGTGGATGGACCAGCCTTCAGTCAGAACGCGGTCACTGACATCGAGAATCTTGAAGCCTGACGCTTCAAAGATTTCCTGGGCGGTTTCTTTCATGTCTTCGGCCATGCGGTGTTCGTTGTCGCCGAATTTGTAGTGAAAGCGCAAGGCGGGAATACCCCATTTGTCTTTTACGACCGGATCGAGGTCGACGTAATTTTCGTAGCGCGCCAGGACTTCGCCGAATGCGCCCATGCCAATGTACGAACCCTTGTTGTTTCTGATTTGTTCCTTAAAGGAGGCGCCGAAGCCTGGGATGTTTGCGTTCATGGGGAACATAGCGTTGCCGCTGCCGCCTTCGAAGCCGTAACCACGGATGAATTTGGGATGCTTTTCGGTCAGATTGCGGTAGCGGGGAATGTAGAAACTGCCGGGGCGGCCGTCGTCGAGCGTGGACGGTTTCCCGATCAGGTCCGTGGCCTGGCCGTAGACGTGCGGCCCCATGATGTGCTCGCAGAAATTGTGGCCGACGTGGCTGCTGGAGTTCGCGAGTCCGTTGGGATGTTGGCGCGATTTGGAGAGCAGCAGAAGGCGAGCGGATTCGAGCGTCGAGGCGGCGACGATTACGACTTTTCCGTGGACGGTGTAGTCCTTCATGGTTTGGGAATCGGTGAAGTGGACGCCGCTGGCTTTGCCGGTTTGCGGATCTACTGTGATTTCGCGGACGGTTGCGCCGGTGCGCAGCGTGAGGTTGCCGGTGTCCATGGCGGGGTAGATAAGGCCGGTGGGGGAGTCGAACGCGGCGTGGATGTCGCAGCCGCCCTTGCGTTCGCACGCGCCGCGTCCGTAGCAGCGGCTGCGATATTTGTTGTGCTTCAGGCCGTCGGTGGTTACTCCGGCGCGGTATTGCGTCAAGACGCGGCCCATCTTTTGCAGGCCCTGCTTGAGGGTTACTTCGGCGCAGGTCAATTTCGTGGGCCGCTGGAAAATGCTGTCAGGAAGATAGGGGAGATTTTCTTTTACGCCGGTGATGCCCAGGTACAAATCCACTTTGTCGTAGTACGGGGAAATGTCGCTGTAGCTGATGGGCCAGTTTTCGCCGAAGCCGTCGCGGTCCTTGGCTTTGAAGTCGTAATCGGAGAGGCGAAGCGACAGACGGCCCCAGATATTGGTTTTTCCGCCGAGGCAGCGGGCGCGGACCCAGGCATAGTTTGTGCCGGTGTAAGGATTCTCGCGCTCGTCCACGACGATGTTCTTCACGTAATCGGAGTCTCCGATATAACTTTTGAGATGCTTCGATTTTTCGAAACCGGGGCCATAGGGCGGCCTGCGAATGGTGTACTCATTAAAAGTGATCGAATGCGAGTCGGGCGGAAGCGCGCCGCGATGCGGATTGTCGTAGGGCCACTCCATGGAACGGAGCTCCTGCTCGATGTTGAGTTTTTTCCCGGCTTCGAGCATCAGGACTTGCAGGCCGTGAGTGGTCAGGACGTGGGCAGCCATTCCGCCGGCTGCACCAGACCCGATAATTACGGCGTCATACTTTTTGCTCAGATCTACTTCCGGCTCGGCCATGGAGAGAACGCTCCTTCTGCTCGCGGCATTGAACAATGGCGCGCCGTGTTTGTCCAGTCCAACCTTGTTCGCCGCGGTTGGCTGCCTTTGTCTCGGTTGCCCTTTCCAGCACGCTCCGCGCGCCGGCCGGGCAGCACGCACAAGCTCAACTGTACCCATTTCCCCAGTTTGAAAAGGCCGACAGAAGCTATGGCCGGGTGAATATGATTTTCACGGCTTCGGTCTCATCGACCACTTTGTAGTCGGCGGGCGGGGCGAACAAGGTCGGGTCAGGTTCGCTGAGCGAAATATTGATCAGGCGATCGATCATTTCGCCGCCGCGAGGGTCCAATCGCTTGGTGAAAATGGCGAGCTTGAGCTGAGACGAAAACCAACGTTCAGTGACTACGGTGATGGGACCGTCATTGTCTTGCATTCCCACGGGGATCACCTCCGTGGTCTTCGTGCCCTCCGCCACCACTCCTTCTATGACCCGAGTGCCAAGCCGTTCCGTGGTGAACGTCGGGCGAGGCTTGTCTTGTGCGCCAGGAAGAGTCCGCGGAGTAGGGGCCAGTCCAGAGACTATTGTTGAAGACGAACTTCCTTCCGTGGCTGAAGTGACAGTCATCGTTGAGGAGGAAAGCGGCTGAATCGGCCCGTGTTCTCGAACTTCCAAGACGTAGCGATGCGCGACTTGGTTCTGCGCATCGAGGAGGTAGGAATAACCCGCGACCGGATCGTAGATCTCAATGATTACCGCGTCCGGCTCCTCGCTGGGTCTCCCGCACATGGATCGCTCGGTGCGCGCCCTGCCTTGCGAATCACGAAACTGCTTCTCGGTCCGGGGCTTATGGGTGATGTGCGTGCCGTCAGCGAGGGTTCGAATGGTGGACATTTCCTGCTCGGCGGAATAAGGGGCAGTGGGGCCGGGAAAGCCCATCCGAAGCACGGGTCGAAGCCTGGCGCTGCAACCAACAATTGGCTGGGACAAACTGGGAGCCGTGGGAGAAGACGCCGTTGCGGCCGTCTGGCTGAGCGCGGAAGAAATGGACAAAGCAAAAAGGGAAGTGCCGAGGGCGAGCCGGGTGATGTAATTCATGGGATTCCCTCCATCGCCGGGCTGTGGCGATATTGAGTGAGATGTTAGTGCCTTGAATGCTGCGATGCAAGAGCAAGACGACCGGTGGCCTGCGTGTTATTACCAGGACGCTTTGTTCAAGACCTGGGACGAGGTTTGGAGAGGTTTGAAGACGAAGGCGCCGGCAAGAGGCTGCTGGCATACAATCGGGCCACCGGAGTTCAGGCTCTGGGTCGGGGGCGGCTTATGAAACTGGGAATCCGAAGAACGTTCAAGATACTTGCGCCTGGGAATTCACTGCGGAAAAGAGTTGCATACAGCCTGGCGATTGCCCGAATGATTCTCGTGCCAGTGATATTCCTGGCGGTTTATTACCTGTTCGAGATGGGATGGATCGTGGACCGCATCGTGAATGTGGATGCACCGGCGGCCACCATGGCGCAGCGCGCTTCGATTGAAGTTCTGGAGGCGAGGCGCGCGGAACGCAACTACCTCTTGCTGCGCGAGCCGAGCTATTTGGACGCGAACCGGCAGTCGCTGGCGAACAGCAAGCAGATCTTGAATGATATCGAAGGGCTGGAACCGCAAGAAATGGGAGAAACGCAGAAGGCGTTTGATTCGCTGGAACTGTACGAAAAAAGGTTTGGGGCGGCGGTAGCCGCGATGGGACAACCAGGGCAAGGAGATGCGGATCGTATCCAGAGCGTGGTGCGCGACTACGAAAAGGACTTGAACGATCTTCTGAGAAAGGCAAATCTGAAGAGACGCGCACAGTTGATCGACGAACTACGCAGCCGCGTCGGGTCGTTCGACGCGCAAATCTCGGCGACAGTTCAGGAAAGTAACCCCGCGTTGCAGCCAGTCACGGCTGATTTACAGACGTTCGGCCAAGAGGTTTTGACGCAGCTTGGCGAACTGGAGGCGGAAAACTGGAAGCGAGTGGAGACTGATCATCGAGAGGCGAGGCGGCTTCTGCATCAGGCGGAATGGGCGCTGAGTATTGTGTCCGGTCTAACGCTGTTGTTCAGCATCTGGGTGAGTTTTATTTTGCCGAGACAAGTGGTAAAGCCGCTGATCAGTTTGCGGGAGGCCGTGGATCACGCGGCCCAGGGGAACAGCGCGATTGAATTTGAAATTGAAGGGCAGGGAGAAGTGGCGGATTTGGCTAGGAGCGTGAAGGAACTGGTGGAGAGGCTGCAGTCGGGCGGCGAAGCCGCCAGGAGTTAGCGGGGCTGAATGGAAAGGCGGCGGCAAGGCTGCCGCACCCCACAATAGCAATGCTAAGCGTTGAAATTATTTGGACAGCTGCTTGACCAGCGTGTACAGAAAAGCCTGGCCCTCGTAAAAGGATTGCACGCCTAGGCGTTCATCGCGGCCATGGAAGCGGATGTCGTCGCGGTCGAAGAAGAAACCTTGGATACCGTAGCAGGGAATGCCCGCGCTGCGGAGATAGCGGCCGTCGGTGGCCCCCATGACCATGATGGGAACGGTGGCCACGCCGGGCCACATCGAGCTGGTGATATCGGAAACGGCTTTCAGGACGTCGGGCCGCATCGGCGAAGCAGGAGCTTTAGAGAAGCTACTCACGTTCTTGACTGCAACTTGATCGTCGGCGACGATTTTTTCGAGCGTGCTTTGCACGTATTCTGGCGAGTCTTCCGGCAGAACGCGGCAATTAACCATCGCGGCGGCTAGCTGCGGCAGAGCGTTGATGGCGTGGCCGCCTTCGAGCATGGTTGCAACGCAGGTGGTGCGCAGCGTGGAATTCCATGCGGGAGACGCAGCAGCGACGCGCCCCATCGCTTCCTGGGAACCCGTGGCAACCTTTGCCAGGTCTTCTCGCATTGGGCCGGGGTCCAGCTTCGACATTTGCGCGAAGTAAGCGGCGGTTACCTCGTTTGTCTTCAGGGGAAAACCGAAATCGGAAAGCCGCTGAAGGGCGCCGGCGAGATGATAGATGGCGTTGTCGTGCACTGGCATGGAGCTGTGCCCACCCTTGTTGTGCACCTCGAAACGGAAATTCATGACGTATTTTTCGCTGACCTGCAAGTCGTTGGAGATTTTCTTGCCTTTGGATTCTTCTCCCCATCCGCCTTCGTTGAGAGCAAATTCCGATTCAATCAGTTCGCGGTGATTTTTCAGCAACCAGTCGACACCGTTGTAAGGGCCACCGCCTTCTTCGTCGGCGGTGAGAGCGACGATGATGTCGCGGTCCGGCCTAAAGCCTTCTTTTTTGTATTGAATCAGATTGGCGATCCATACGGCGGCTTGCGCTTTGTCGTCGCCGGTTCCGCGGCCGTAGAAGAAGCCATCCTTCTCGATAAATTGGAAGGGATCCGTGCTCCAGTCTTCGCGCTTGGCTTCGACGACGTCGATGTGCGCAAGGAGAAGAAGAGGCTTGCGCGCGCCGGTACCGTGATAGCGAACGACCAAATTGCCTTTTTTCGGGATGGCGCCGCCAAGGAAAATGTCGGCGTCAGAGAACCCGGCAACTTTCAAACGCGCGGCGGCGGCTTCGGCCACGGGAGTTGTTGCTCCGGTCGTGAACCCAGACTGCACTTCGACGAATTCCTTATAGATGTCGTGGGCCAACTGTTTTTCACCTTCCGGCCGAGTGGTTTGCGCGTTTGCTGTTGCTGCGCAGAGAGAAAGAACCAGAAATACAGAAATTCGGCGAAGGTTTAGTCTGTTTTGCATGCGAGATTCTTACATGGAGAGAGAGTGGATGCAACCCGGCGGTCAGAGGACCGCAATTTAGACCCACTTGTAGACTGGCGCTTCGCTCGCCCGGTTACGTTAACGCTCAGATCCGCCGTGAGTGAGGGCAGGAAGCGCCGAATGCCCCCGGCAAAAACCCTGCAAGCCAACCGGCGAAATTCGTTCTAAGAACGTCACCGCGAGCAACCCGGTGTCCAGATTGCTAACTCTAATGAGGTAACAAACGAGAGTGTGAGTGTTGTTACTCATGAACGGCAGCTCATACTTTTAGACGGTCCTCCATTCCCCGGGTTGTGAAGCAAAAAGCCGAGGTAATTCCTGAAAGCTAGAGGTGTCGAAAATGACCAGCTCAAGCGCATGCCATTCTCATTATCAAGAACTACGTAAGCCCTGGTTTTTATTTGTCAGTGTAGTGGCCGCGCTTTTGTTTTTTGCAGGTACGGCCTCGGCGCAAAACGCTCCGCATGCTGCGGGATGGGTGGTGATCACTATCAGTGATTATCGCTCACTGCACGCGAAGGCTTATCCGCCCGAGCGCGAACCCGAGCCGCCGCCGGTGGAAGCGACGTTGACGCGGGTGGACTACGACCTGCGGATTGACGGCGATCTCGCGGCAGGCCGCGCGAGCCTCACAGTAGATGTGCTGAAAGACGGTTGGGTGCGTGTGCCAATCCCAGCGGGACTGCTGGTGCGCGAAGCAAAACTCGACGGCAAGCTAGTTTCGCTCGTGCCGAGCGCGCTCGGAAAGGGTGGCAGCCAACTTTCGGCGCTTCTTTCGCGGCCAGGACGTTCTATCCTGCAGCTGGATATTGCTTTGCCTGTTGTGTCTACAGCCGGAGAAGAAAGCATCTCGCTACCTTCGACTGCTTCTGGAGTCACGAAAGCTTCCGTCAGCCTTCCGAGACAGGGCGTGGAGATCAAGCTCAATGGAGGTCTCCTTGCCGAGAAATCGGAATCCGGAACGGAGAACAAATGGCTCGCCTATGCGCGCGGGAATGAGCCGCTCACGTTTATGTGGAAGCGTAAGATCGAGGACCATCGAAGCACGCAGGCTCTACGGCTGCGCGGCTCGCTCACAGAATTGGCGGGGCTGAGCGAAGACTCCACAGCGATCATGGCCGAGGTCAATGTCGAGGTCACTCAGGGCGCCGCGCGCGAAGTGCGCATTTCGCTGCCGGACAAAGTAACGATCAATCAGGTCGCGGGCGCTACCGTCGCGGATTGGGAAATGAAAGACGGCCAGCTCGCGGTGACGTTCCTGGAGCCCGTCGAGCAAAACGCAAAATTCATCGTCAGCGGAGAAGCGCGAAGCCCTCGCGACGGTGAGATTACGATTCCGCTCCTTCGACTGCTGAACGCGGAGCGCGACACCGGCGGAGTCGCTGTCGAAGTTCTCGGAGCCGGAGAGATTAATAAATACAAGGCCGAGGGGCTCGAGAATGCCGACGCCACGGATTTGGGCGAAGTCGTTTCCGGCAGACAGTCCACTTCGCTGTCAGCGTTCCGGTTTCGCTCCGGCGATGCCAAGACCGCGAGATCGCTGACTGTTAACGTCGCGCGCTACGAGACTCAGGCCATGCTCATGGCCAACGTCGCCGAAGCCCGCTACAACGTCCTGATCAGCAGTGAAGGCAAGACCCTGGTTCAGGCGCGCTACGCCGTGCGTAACAACCAGCGGAATTTCCTGAAGGTCACGCTGCCTGCGGGCGCAACATTGTGGAGCGCTTCTCTCGCAGGGAAACCCGTTCGCCCGGGACAAGCGCCGGATGGCGGTGTCTTGCTGCCTCTGGAAAAAGCGCACGCCGGAGAAGAAGCTCCGGAATTCGCTGTGGAACTTGTCTACGTCGCTCGCGGTACCGCGTGGAATGACAAGGGACAGTTCAAGCTGGCGCTGCCCGCACTCGATCTGCCAGTTTCGCGAACTGGATTACTTGTTTATCATCCACCGCTCTTCAAAGTGACAACAGAGACGGGCGCATTCCAGGTGGAGGCCTACGAAGCGCCGGCTTCTGCGGCTTTGAATACACCGATAACAGAGAATGGCAGGAATGTAGCTGCGACTTCCGCCCCTGCACCGAGTGCCGTTAACACCTCTTCCACAGGCGCGGCGATCTTCATGAACGTCGTCACTATGGATAAAGAGCAGTCGGATGCTCAGAAGCTCGTCGACGATTTCAAAAAGACGCTATCCGGAGGGAAAGCCGTCGGAATTCTTCCCATCAAAGTTTCCTTTCCCTCCTTCGGTCCATCCTTATTCATGGTTTCCGAACTCACCGCAGAAAATCAGGCTCCCAGCGCGGAGCTGAATTATCAACACGAGAAAAAGGCAGGTGGGCGATGAAAAAAAGCTTACTGGCAGTTGCGTTGCTGATAGGTGTCCCCGCATTTGCACAAGACAAGGTTAATCCACCCGTTCCACCGGCGGGCAACGTCACGCTTCCGCTCGAGGAATACAATCGGCTTCTCGAACTGGCAAGCAAGACGCCGCGGCACGTGGAAAATGCGCCGTTGCCCTATTCCATCAAGCGCGCCGATATCAAGCTGAAAGTCGCCAACGAAACGGTCATGGGAACCGTTCAGCTGCAAGGCGAAACATTCAACCATGGGGAAACGAAAGTCGCGCTCACTTCCGGAATGACCATTCTGGACGCGCGCCAGGAAGGTAAAGGCTTGCCGCTCGAGCAGGAAGGCGGCACGCAAACCGCAATACTCGCCGGGCCAGCTGAGTTTTCCGTTGTGCTCGATGCAGGATTGTCCCTGGGCATCGAAACGGGCCGCGCGTCGTTTAATTTGCCGGTCCCGTTTGCGAGCAGCGCCCGTCTGACGCTCATTGTTCCGGGCGATCACACGAACGTCCGCCTCAGCCCGGGATTGATTACCAGTCGCGAGTCCGAAAATGGACAGACCACCATTGAAGCCACGCTCGCACCAGGCCAGGTCGCCAACATCTGGTGGGCGACGCGCGAAGTGGTCGCGCCGGTCGTCCCCCGCGAAGTGCGTTTTCTTTCCAATATAAAGACACTCGTTTCCGTGAGCGAGGCGGACATTCGCCTGGCCGTGCTGGCGGATATCACTGTCGTTCAAGGAGAGCCCGCGCAATTTGAAGTGGAAGTTCCCGCGGGCTATGAAGTCACGGGAACGTCAGGCGCATCAGTGGATTCCAGCGACGTGCAATCGGGCGTTCTGACATTAAAAGTAAACGCGTCCGCGCAGCGCAGCCATCAATTTCTGATCTCCATGGAAAAAACCATCGGCGTTACAAAAGCCGGCGTGCCATTTCTCAGCATCAAAAACTCGCAGCGAGAAACCGGCGAAGTGCTGGTCGAAGGCGTTGGCACGATGGAACTGACATCGACCGAAGGCGGCAGCCTGAAGCGCATGGACATCAAGGAGACGAATCCCTATCTGCGTTCGCTGGCGCGTTCCTCTTCGCAGGCAGCGTTCCGCTATCATCGGCAGCCAAATGAAAATCCGACGCTGGCTCTCGAATGGACGCGCTTCCCGGACAGCAGCGTGCTCGCCGCCGTTGCTGAGCGAGCCGTTGTGACGACCCTCGTAACCAACGAAGGACGATCGCTTACGGAAGTAAAGCTGACGGTCAAAAACCAGGCCCAGCCATTCTTGAAAGTGGAACTGCCTGCCGGAGCGACGATCGTCTCCGCCGAAATTGCCGGAGAAAAGGTGAAGCCAGTTGAGGGTTCTGACGGCAACCGCGTGCCGCTATTGCGCGTCGGATTCCGTCCGACGGGATCGTACGAAGTATCCTTCGTCTTCATGCACTCTGGCACTCCGTTCGCGAAAAAGGGCGGTTCCGAGATTTCGCTGCCCAAAATGGACATCCCCATCAGCATCCTGCAATGGGAAGTGTTTCTCCCCGAGCAGTACAAGGTAAAAGATTTTGGAGGCGATGCCATCGCCGCAAATCTTTTGCCAGAATCATTTGAGGAAGCGGGAATGGCAGGACCCGAGGGCTCGTACCGCACAAGCACGGGATCTGGCGGCATCGTCAGTGGCGTTGCGCCGCTCCCCCTCATGTCTGGGCAGATGGGCGGTTACATCGTGGATCCCAGCGGAGCAGTTGTCGTGAACGCGCAAATCAATGTCACGCAGTTGGATACGGGAGTCCAACGAAATGCGGTGACCGATTCCTCAGGCCGGTGGATCGTTTCTAACATTCCTTCAGGACGGGTAAAGGTCACGGCCAGCTCACAAGGCTTCAAACGTTTAGAGAGCAACCTCAGCTACGACGCGAACAATCCAACGTCTTACAATTTTGCTCTGCAGATAGCCTCGACGGCGGAAACGGTTGAAGTGATGGTCGAGGCCAACCAGATCAACTCACTGCCGATGAACGGACGCGACCAGAAGCAAAAAGAGAAAGATACCTCGAATGCCAGCGCGGCTTCTTCCAATGTCTTCAGTCTTCAGCAGCGTGTGGCAGGTGTGCTTCCAGTTCGAGTGGACGTGCCCCGGGCGGGTACTTCCTACAGCTTTGTCAGGCCGCTCGTCCTGGACGAGGAAACAAAACTCACCTTCACCTATAAGACCAAATAGACGCATCGCGTTTAGCGAAGCATGTGCAACCAAACCGGCCAGGGGAGACCATTCCCCTGGCCGGCTCAGTTTTGCCCATTCACAATCTCACCCGAAGATGGCCCCCGCACGGGGTTCCAACCGGCGCACGGGAACTAAGTGTGGCATAAACAGGAATTTAGGATGACCATCACAATGAGAACAGCCGCGCTTGGAGTCGATTGAAGTTCTAGGAAACTCGAAGCCCCACAGCCGCCGTCTAAGCTCAAAGGCCACGCGGGAACGAGGGCCTATTTTGGGAGCCGCTGGAGTACATTAGATCGGGTATGGTTTTGGGAAGGCTGATATGAAGTCAATCGTTCGGCTGTTGTCGATCTCACTTCTAAGTTTGTTGGCCGCTGGAGCACCCGGGCCAGCCGCAGCTCAGTCTGCACAAGATCCTCCGCCTCCCCAGAGCCAGAGCTCTGGCCAATCGACAAGCGGCCAGCAACCGCCCCAACGTGGCGGCGAGCGGCGTCCCGGGCTGTTTGGCAAAGTGACCGCGCTTCACGCTCAATCTATCGAAATAGCCACGCAGAGCGGCGACGCCGTCACCGTTAAAATCAGCGGAAGCACGCAATTCCGGAAAGAACGTCAGGAAGCGAAGCTCAGCGATTTCAAGGTCGGCGACACGGTGTTCGTGCGGGGTCAGGAAAACGCCGATCATAGCTGGACCGCGGAAATGATTGGTGAGCGCCCGGCCGGCGGTTTTGGTGGCGGACCTCGGTCAGGCGGCGCTAACAATAGTTCCGAGGGCGGTGGCCCAGGTGCTGGGGGAGCGGGCGGCGGCCGCCCGTTTGGTGTGCTCGGCCAGGATTATGTTATCGGCGAAGTGAAAGCCGTTGACGCGCCCAAATTGACCATTCTCCGCCCTGACAACGTCACGCAGACTGTCGAGCTGAATGAAGAGACGTCTCTGCGCAAGGGCCGCGACAGCATCACCATGGCGGATATTCAGGTAGGCGACCACATTTTGGTGCGCGGCGCGACAGCTGGCGGCGCGTTTCAGCCCAAATCCGTAATGATGATTGGGCCGGACCAATGGAAGCGCATGCAGGAAATGTTGGCCGGTGGCTCGGCCGCAAACGCTCCGAAAGACAACAATCAACCGCAGAAACCGCCGGAGCCGCCACATTGAGATTGTTCGTTCGGACTTTTATTTTTCTTGTGGCCCTGGCCGTCGCAGCTCCAAATCTGCTCGCACAAGAAAATACCTCTGCGCCACAGCCGCAGGCTCCTGCGCCGGTGGCGCCACAGACTCCGACGGTCTCCTATCAAATCACAGGGTCGGTTCACAGCGGCAAGACGCCGCTGCCTGGAGTCACGCTGACGGCCTCGAACACTCTGACCGGAAAGAAGTACACCGCCGCGACTCTCTCCGACGGAACTTTTGTTTTGACCAATTTGCCGCGCGGACGCTACGTCCTGCGCGCCGAGTTCATGGGATTCGCCGTGTTGACTCAGGAAGTCGTTCTCAATCCCGAAAATACCGCGGGCAAAGCCGACTTTGAGATGATCCTCGCCTCGCGACAGCAGGAAGCGACAGAACGCGCGGCCGTTACCACCGCGGGCAATCGCGGCTTCCAAAGTCTCTCCGTTGACTCCACCGGGCCGACGAACGATGGCGTGGGTTCGACCGGCGCGCCAGCCATCACCGCGAGCGATCTATCCAGCCTTCCACTGAGTGGCGCCGGCGCGGATGCGGCAACCGAATCGCTGAGCGTTACCGGCGTGCAGGGGCGCACACAGGATTTTGGCGCGGGCAATGAAGGTGAACTTCAAGACCGCATCCAGGAATTCCGCGACCGCGCGCAACAGCAGGGTCTTGGCGGCTTCGGGGGCGGTGGCGGCGGATTTGGAGGCCCGGGAGGGCCCGGCGGCGGTGGGCCAATCGCCTTCGGTCGCCTGGGCCGCGGCTTTAACACGAATCAACCGCACGGCAACTTGTACTTCTATGACGATACCTCCGCTCTGGACGCGCGCCCCTTCTCGCTGAACGGAGAACCACTCCCCAAAGCCGATTACAACCAAATTCATTTTGGCGGGTACGTGGGCGGTCCGCTGAACATCCCAAAAATCTTCAACGGCGGAAACAAGACGTTCTTTTTCGGTGGCTGGAATGGAACTCGCGGCAGCACGCCGTACGACGCGCTCTCAACCGTCCCCACCATGGCGGAGCGCTCGGGAAATCTTTCGGTCTTGACCACGCCCATCTTCGATCCAACAACCGGCCAGCAATTCGATTACGGCGGCCAGTTGAACGCCATCAACCCAACGCTCATCACGCCGCAAGCGCAGGCTCTTCTGCAATTCATTCCACTCCCCAATCTGCCGGGAACGACGCAGAACTTTCACTACGTGACTTCCGCGCAGAGCAACACGGACAACGTCAGCTTGCGGCTCATCCACAACTTCGGCCCCGTCCCGGCGCAAGGCAGTCGCACACCCGGGTCTGGGCGCGGAGGCGGCGGAGGAGGAGGGGGGCGTCCGCGGTCGCAAAACAATCTCAATCTCGGCCTGAACTGGACACGCTCGAACAGCAACCTCGTGAATCCTTTTCCATCGCTCGCCGGTGCGACCGACACCCAAGGTTTGAATGCCACCGCGGCCTGGGTCTACGGCAAGGGGCACGCAACGAATAATCTGCGCTTCACTTACAATCACAATCATGTTTCGACGACCAATCTGTTTTCTGGTGTGACGGACGTCGCCGCCAACGCGCAAATCGGAGGCGTCTCCGCAAATCCGTTCGATTGGGGAATTCCCGGAATCAATTTCACCTCGTTCTCCGGTCTAAGCGATCCCATGCCGAGCCGCCAACTCGCGCAGACCTATACCGCCTCCGATACGCTCATCTGGAATCGCGGAAAGCACAACTGGCGTCTTGGCGGCGACTATCGCCGCATTTTGCAAAGCTTTCGTTCTTCCAGAAATGCCGAGGGAACGTTCACCTTTACCGGTTTTGGCACCGCGCAGTACGTGAACGGTCAGGAACAAACTGGAACCGGCAGCGATTTCGCCGACTTTCTCCTCGGCCTCCCGCAACAGAGCAGCCTTCAGTCCGGGGCCACCAGCTATAATTTTCGCGCCAATTCGTTTGACGCTTTCGCACAGGACGACTGGCGGATTCGCGCGAGCTTGACTCTCCTTCTCGGCGTCCGTTACGAATACACCGGCCCCTACACCGAGGCGAACAATCAAATTGTCAATCTGGATGTGGCGCCGGGATTCACCGCGGCCATCCCTGTTTTACCAGGCCAGGTCGGGCCGTTTTCCGGCCTCTTTCCCAATTCGCTGATTCGTCCGGACCGCAGGGATTTTGCGCCGCGCCTCGGGCTGGCTTGGAAGCCGTTCAAACAGACCGTTGTGCGCACAGGGTACGGCATCAATTACAATCTCGCGCAGTACGGCACGATCGTTCAAAATTTCGCGTTTCAGCCGCCGTTTGCTGAGACTGCGACCAATGTTGCCACCACATCGAACTTCCTAAACCTGTCCAACGCGTTTCCCCCTCCCCCTCCTGGAACGGTCACAAATAATTTCGCCATCAATCCAAACTATCACCTGGGATACGTCCAAGTCTGGAACGTGGACATCCAGCGCGATCTTGGCCACGGCCTTCTCTTGAACGTGGATTACAACGGCTCGAAGGGCACGGACCTGGACACCGAGCGAGCCATTTTGATTCCGGGGCTGCAACCCTTCACGTATGAGTCTTCGGAGGGGAATTCGATTTTTCACGCGGGCTCGATGCGATTCCGCAAGCGGTTGGCCAATGGCATCAGCCTCAGCGCAACTTATATTTACTCAAAATCGATTGATGACGCGTCCTCGATTGGAGGCGGAGGTGCCGTCGTCGCACAGAATCCTTTTGACATTGTGGCGGACCGCGGCCTTTCCAGTTTTGACCAGCGCCATAAATTCACCGGCAACTGGATCTACGATTTTCCGTTTGGAGACAACAAGCGATTCTTGCAGAAAGGACCGCTCTCGCATGTCTTTTCCGGATGGCAGTACAGCGGAAGTTTTGCGGTGGCGAGCGGGCTGCCTTTTACGATTCGCGTACTGGGCGGCACGCTGGATATTGACCGCGGCGTGAGCGGCTCCCTCCGCGCGAATCTTGTTCCGGGCCAGTCTATCTACCTCAGTGATCCCACCACGAAGGAGTGGTTCAACACCGCGGCGTTCTGCCAGCCGGAAACGACACTCAACAATCCGATGGCAACCTGTGTTAATGCAAGCGACACAACTTTTGGCGATGCGGGGCGGAATATCTTCGAGGGTCCTGGACAAGTTACGCTCAACATGTCCCTGAACAAAACGATTACCATTAAAGAGTACCGTTCGTTGGATCTGCGTATTACCGCCAACAACGTGCTTAACAACGTGCAGTTCACTTCGCTCGGCACGGCGGTGAACTCGACCACTTTCGGACAGGTCACCGGCGCAGCCAGTATGAGGCGCGTGACGGTGCAGGCGAGGTTCCGCTTTTGAAGGAGAAGGCCATGGTCGCTGCACGCAGAAAAATCGCCGCCATTGCGTTAGCCAGCCTGCTTCTGCAGTATTCAGTTCCTTCCTTCGCGCAACAGCCCCAGCAGCCGCAGCCCCCGGCGACAGCCCAACCGGAGCCTCGATCCATACGCGTCACCTCCGAGTTGGTCTTGGCCAACGTCGTAGTGCGCGACAAAAAAGGCAATCTAATCCGCGACCTGAAGAAAGACGATTTCACGCTCTTCGAGGACGGCAAGAAACAAAACATCTCCACCTTTGATTTTGAAAATGTAGACCAGATCGAGAACGCGGGGAACGCTGAGCAAACCGTGACCGGCGAAACGGCGGACGCCGCGGGGCCAGCCGGCGTGCTGCGCAAGAGCGACGCGCCCGTGATGAACGCGCGCGATCGCCGCGTCATCGTCCTGTTCTTCGATTTTTCCGCTATGGAACCGGACCAGATCGACCGTTGTGTGGATTCCGCCAAGAAATACATCAATGCCCAGATGCATCCGGTTGATATCGTGGCGCTGGTTTCACTTTCAACCAACATGCGCGTGGACCTGGATTTCACCGACGACAAGAAAAAGATTCTCTCCGTGCTGAGCTCGTATTCGCTCGGACAAGGCCAAGGCTTTGCTCTGGGAGACACCGGCAGCGCCGAGGGCGCCGCGGAAACCGGCGGCTCCTTCACGCCCGACGACACGGATTACAACACGTTCAGCGCCGACTGGAAGCTGCTGGCGCTGCAATCCACGATGCAGGCGCTCGGAAAAATTCAGCAGAAAAAATCGCTCATCTATTTCAGCAACGGCATCAGCCAGACGGGAACCGACAACCAGTCCGCGTTACGCGGTGCAACTGCGGCCGCGGTGAAGAACAACGTTTCCATCTATCCCGTGGATGTTCGCGGCTTGCAGGCGTTCCCTCCGGGCGGCGAAGCGCAAAGCGCCAGCCTGCACGGCCAGTCCGCGTACAACGGCAACGCCGTTTTGAACGACCTCAACAACAACGCCGCCTCGCAGGAGACGCTCTCCACCCTCGCGGCCGACACAGGCGGCAAAGCCTTCTTCGACACCAACGATTTCAGCGGCGTCTTCTCGCAAGTGCAGAAGGACACTTCCGCCTACTACGTACTCGGCTTCATCAGCACGAACGCTCTCAAGGATGGCAAGTATCGCCGCCTGCGCGTGCAGGTGAACCGGCCCGACGTGAAGCTCGAATTCCGCCCCGGCTATTACGCGGGCCGGGATTTCCTGCACCAGAACCACGCCGACCGAGAAGCGCAGCTCGAAGACGAACTCGCCGCCGAACTGCCGCAAACCGACGTTCCGCTCTATGCAGGCACGGCGTATTTCCGCCAGGATGAGTCACACTACTATCTTGCGGTTTCGCTGGTCGTCCCCGGCTCGCAAATTCCATTCGTTCAGGAAAAAGACAAAGACAACGCCACCATAGACATCATCGGAGAAGTGCGCATCGGCGGCGGCAAAGTGCCGGTCGGCCAGCTTCGCGACACGGTAAAGCTCGCGCTCGACAGCGCGCAGCAGGTGCGCCGCAAAAACGTCCAATACAACACCGGCTTTGTGCTCGCTCCGGGCAGTTATCACCTGAAATTTATCGTTCGCGAAAACCAGACCGGCCGCATGGGCTCGTTCGAGACCGACGTGCAAATTCCCGATCTGCGCAAAGCACCACTGCGCATGAGTTCCGTCGTGCTAAGCAGCCTGCGCGCCCCGGTCACCGGCTCCAGCAAGAAAAACGCCGCGAACCCGCTCATCGAAGACCAGACGCAACTCGTTCCCAACGTCACACATGTCTTCACGCGCGACCAGCATTTGTATCTGAAGTACGAAATTTACGACGCCGCGAAGGGAAAAATTGCAGCGGCGGTGCCTGCTGCGCCCGCAGCAACTACTGGCCAGCCCGCGGCAACTCCGGGTCAGCCTTCGGATGCCGCGCAACCCAAGCCGGCGAAGGAATCGAAGGAGTCTATCCACGTTCTGACCAGCATCGAATTCCTGCAAGGCAACGTAAAAATCTACGAATCAAAACAAGTTGCTGCAACGGAGGTCACGTCCCCGCAACGCAAAGCCGTCGTCTTCCAAATCGATCTCCCGCTGCAATCGCTTAAGCCAGGCCTCTACGTCTGCCAGGTAAACGTGATTGACGACGTCTCAGGCAATTTCGCGTTCCCGCGCTGGCCCATCTTGATTAAGGATGCCGTACCGGCAGGCGCCACGCCGTCTTCCTCGCCTTCCGGCCAGTAAACTGGCCGCTCAGAACCTCTATATAGGCAATTGTGGTTGTAGGGGCGCAGCATTGCTGGGCCCTACAGGCGCGCTGTCAGCCCGTAAAAGGTTTGCTGTTAATCCAAACCCACCGGAATAGCCGTTCGCGGGAAGACCTACTCGCCGTAGGGGACCCAGATATTTTTGACCTGGACGGCGTGCTGCAGGAACCAGCGGCCTTCGCCCTGGTTTACGTCAAACCAATTAATCTCGCGGCCTTCGTTCGTAAAAACCTGCTTCAAGTTTCCAATCGAAAGAGCTTTGGCCGTTGCGCAACTGGCTTCGTCGCCGAAACACCAGATGGCATCCACGTCGTCATGTTCCGCCAGCGTCTTCAGCAACTCCGCGGAACGTCCGGTGACGATGTTCACCACGCCATCCGGCAAATCGCTCGTTTCGAAAATCTGATACAAGTCGCCGGTGATAAGCGGATAAATCTCCGAAGGCACCGCAATCACCGTATTTCCCACAGCGATCGCCGGCATCACCAAAGATAAAAATCCAAGCAACGGCATTTCCAGTGGGCATCGGATGGCGACGGTGCCAATCGGCTCGTGCATCGCCAGCGCCACGTTGCGGAACGGCGGATTGTGAACGGCGCCATCATATTTGTCGGCCCACGCGGCATAAGAAAATATCCGCTCGATACCGAGAGAAACTTCCGCCCCCGCCTTGTTTTTGCCGACGACCGCGGAGAGTCGCTCGGCGACTTCTTCGCGGCGCTGCGAAAGATTTTCGCCGATGTAATAAAGCACTTGAGCGCGATTGTGCGTGGTGGCTTTGCCCCAACTTGCGCCTTTGCGCGCGGCTTCGACGGCGTTACGAATATCCTTGCGATTCCCAAGCGGAGCTTCGCCTAGCAACCGGCCATCCGCGGCGCGAACCTCCATGCTGTAACCGGAATCCGGCCGCGCCTGTTTGCCGCCGATAAAAAGCTTCACGGTGCGGTCGATTGGCGGCGCGGAAACGTCCACGCGCTCCACGGGCGGCTGATCGATAGCGAGAGGAACTGCGCGCAACGGCGGAGCTAGCCTGAACCAAGTCGGCTCAAGATATTCCATAAGCCCTTCACGCCCGCCTTCGCGTCCATAGCCGCTTTCGCGATAACCGCCAAATCCGCAAGACGCGTCGAAAAGATTCGTGCAGTTCACCCAAACCACTCCAGCTTTCAGTTGCGCAGCGACGTGCAGCGATACATTGATGCTCTCGCTCCAGACGCAAGCCGCGAGGCCATACACCGTGTTGTTCGCAAGCTCGACCGCTTCGCTCGGCGTGCGAAATGTCATTGCTGCCAGCACGGGCCCGAAAATTTCCTGCTGCGCAACAATCGAAGTCGGATGCACGTTGCTCAGCAAAGTCGGTGGGAAATAAAGCCCGCGCGAAGGCATCGGGATCGAAGGCTGCCAGCAGGTCGCGCCCTCTGCAACGCCCTGATCGACGAGCTTCTGAATCCGCTCCAGCTGCACACGCGCAACAATCGCACCGATGTCAATGGACTTATCGAGCGGCGAGCCGACGCGCAATGTGTTCATGCGGTCGCAAATCTTGGCGATGAGCGGTTCCGCGATGCTCTCTTGCATCAAAAGCCGCGAACCCGCGCAGCAAACCTGCCCCTGGTTGAACCAGATTCCATCGACGAGACCTTCCACTGCGCTGTCGAGGTCCGCGTCCTCAAAAATAATGAACGGCGATTTGCCGCCGAGTTCGAGCGAGAGCTTCTTATGGCTTTGCGCCGTGGCTTTGCGAATCGTGCGGCCAACTTCCGTCGACCCAGTGAAAGCAATCTTGTCCACGTCGGGATGTTTGACGAGCGCCTCGCCGGTAGTGCCATCGCCGGTGACGATATTCACGACACCGGGAGGCAATCCAACTTCCTGACAAATCTCGGCAAACGCCAGCGCCGTCAAAGGCGTAAACTCCGCCGGCTTCAGAACGACAGTGTTTCCGGTGGCCAATGCTGGTGCAATCTTCCACGCCAGCATGAGCAACGGAAAATTCCACGGAATAATCTGCCCTACAACGCCGCACGCGCTGTAGCCGGGAAATTCCTGGTCCAGGAGCTGCGCCCAGCCAGCGTGATGATAAAAATGTCGTGCCACCAGCGGAATATCAATGTCGCGGCTCTCCCGAATCGGTTTGCCGTTATCCAAAGTCTCCAGCACCGCGAGCCGCCGCGCATGTTTTTGCACGTGCCGCGCCAGCGCATACAAATAACGTGCTCGCACATGCGGTTTGAGCGCCTGCCAAGCGGGCAGCGCAGTCCGCGCCGCCTTTACTGAGGCATCCACGTCTGCCGCGGCCCCTTGCGCAACGTCAGCCAGTTTTTCGCCGGTCGATGGATCCGAGGTCTCGAAATATTTCCCATCGGCGGGCGTTTGCCACGCGCCCTGAATAAAATGCCCGAACCGGCGGCTGTAATGGCCGAGCCACGCCAGCGCCTCGCGCGAATCTTCCGGCGCGGAGCCGTAATCCATGGTCACGAATTTTTCGACAATGCTCATTTGCCTCTGCTCAAAATGTTTTCATCAACTTCCGCACCAGCCCGCCATCACGCGCCCGCATTCCGCGCCCGAATCACGCAATCGGGTGCCGGTAATCCGCCGAATACCGCCCCGTGACGTGATGCTCCAGCTGTCGCTCGATATCCGCAAGCATCCCGCTGGCACCAAAGCGGAAAAGATCCGCCTTCAGCCACGATGGACCAAGCTCCTCTTTCATCAGCGAGAGCCACTCGATTGACTGCTTCGCTGTACGAATCCCGCCAGCCGGCTTAAACCCGACAGCCATCCCGGTTTGCGTCGCATACTCGCGAATCGCCCGCGTCATCACCACACCCACAGGAAGCGTTGCGTTCACAGGCTCCTTGCCCGTCGAAGTTTTTATAAAATCAGCCCCAGCCATCATCGCAACCACACTGGCTCGCGCGACGTTACGCAGCGCGAGCAGATCGCCCGTGCCCAGAATCACTTTCATGTGCGCCGGGCCGCACGCATGTTTGAATGCGGCAATTTCATCGTAAAGCGCCTGCCACTTCCCGCCAAAAACATGCGCGCGCGTAATGACCACGTCAATCTCATCCGCCCCGGCCTCAACCGAACGCCGAATTTCATCCACGCGCTCGGAAAGCGGCGAAAGACCGGCAGGAAATCCAGTCGAAACCGCGGCAACGCGAATCCCGCTGCCCTCCAGCGCTCGCCGGGCCGTCTCCACAAAAACGTGGTAGACGCACACCGCCGCAACTTTTATATCAAGCGCTTCAATGCCGAGCTTTTCCACAAGCTCCTGCTGCACAGGCTGCCGTGCTTTTGCGCACAATCGCCGCACGCGCTCGTCCGTATCGTCGCCGGAAAGCGTGGTCAAATCCATACAGGAAATCGCGCGCAGCAGCCAGGCCGCCTGCCAATCTTTCTTAACGGAACGCCGCGTCCCAATCGTCTGCGCGCGCCGCTCGACCGCGCTTGTATTGACGCGCACGTCCGCAACCCAATCGAGGTTCAGTGGAACGCCGCGATTCGCCTGCAACGCGCCACCGCGCAAATGCGCGAGAGCCGTATCCGTAGCCGACGCCGGAACTTCTCCAACGGGTTTGTCCAGGCTGTCCATCCCGCCGAGACTGTTGGTTGTTTGAGACATAGCAGGATTCTCTTCTGAAAAAAGCAATTTAATGCTGCAAATGTGGCAAAGCAAAGTTTATCACTTTGCGTCGCGCCCTTCACATCCGCGTGCTGCGAATCTGCCATTCCCGCTCGAAATCCGCTCTGTTCACGAATGACTTTTGCGTGCCCGCGCTCGTCGTCGAAAGCGCCGCATACAAAGTTGCCCGCGTCAGCGCCTCCTTCTCCGGAAATCCATCTCCGAGAAACGCCGCGAAGCTCCCGATAAACGCATCGCCAGCGCCAGTGGTGTCGACAGCGGAGACCTTGAACGCCGGAATAAACTCCGTCCCCTCGGGGCCCGCCAGTAAGCACCCGCGCTCTCCCAACGTCACCACCACCCGCTTAATCCCATGCTGCAAAAGAAATTTGGCGCACTCGCACGCATCATCCGTCGAATGCACCGGCATCCCTGTGATGAATTCCGCCTCCGTCTCATTCGGAATAAAATAATCCGCCCCCCTCAGCTCCTTAAAATCCACCGCCTGCGCCGGCGCCGGATTCACAATGCATCGAATCCCTTCCGCCGCCGCAAATCGCACCGCGTGATAAACCGTCTCCAGCGGAATCTCGAACTGCATCACGATCGTATCCGCCTTGCGCAGCATCGGCGCCGCCGCATCCACATCCTCCGGCAAAAGCGTATCATTCGCTCCTTTTACTACGATGATACGGTTCTGCCCATTCGGCTCGACAAAAATGGGCGCCACCCCGCTCGAAACTCCCTCAGCGATGCGAACATGGCTGGCGTCAATTCCGCACGCCTCAAAATTCTCAATCGTAGCCGGCCCAAATAAATCGCTCCCAACCTTCGCGACCATCGCCACGGAAGCTCCGCACAACCTCGCCGCCACTGCCTGGTTCGCGCCTTTCCCGCCAAATCCCAGATCGAATTTCTTCCCAAAAATCGTCTCGCCCGGCCGGGGGAATACATCGTTAAACGTAGTTAGATCCACATTCGCACTGCCCACAACGGCAACCAAGGATTGCTTTGCCATCTCCGCTCCCGCGTCTGAACTAAATGATCTGCGCGCAAATTATATAGGAACTTATTGGGAAAACAGAAAAACACGGCTTGGTGCGCACCACAAGGAGATGGACCAACTCCCGGGTTTCTCCTTGACACTCCGCACCGGCATGACTATAAGCACGGACGGGGCTGCGCGGTGCGCCATTTTCGCCCAGGAATTGACGCACAAGAACGCTCCAGTACCTGTTTTAGCCGTATTTGCTGGCCATTGTTGCTTGTCGCAAAAGCCAACAAAGCGGCATGATGCATTTCTCCTAAATCTTAGTAGAATGACTTGGTAGGCATAGAATGGCCCGGTAGACCCAGTATGCTGACCCTAGCCCAGTGTGAAAGAGCGGTGACAATTTCGGAACCCAAGGGATGCCACTTTTGGGCATTTCAGCGTCTCGCAGGGTCGAAAACTCCCCTTCGACCTGTCAACAATATACACAATAAAAAGCGCCCTCACACCGACTCCCCCAGGCTGCGCACAAATTATGCTTCTCTGGCCTGGATATTGCGCCTTGTTTTCAATAACATACAGCCAAAACCCGCCAATCCCGTGAAACACTTGGTCCCGCCGGTTCACAACCCTCTACAGGCCCCCACCTTTCCCTCACTTAGGAGGTGGTTTGGCCCTAATTTTGTTACCATCTTGGCTTCAGGGGTCCGTGTGTGCAGTATCTAGGCAAATACGAAATCATCTCCGAACTCGGACGCGGCGCCATGGGCGCTGTCTATAAAGCCCGCGATCCGCTCATTGACCGCCTCGTCGCCCTGAAGACCATCACCAGCGGCCAGAGCACGCAATCGAATCTTCTCGAGCGCTTCTATCAGGAAGCGCGTTCCGCCGGCGCCCTCCAGCATCCCAACATCGTCACCATCTACGAGCTCGGCCACGAGAAAACCACACCCTTCATCGCTATGGAATATCTCGAGGGAGAAAGCCTCGATCGCATCATCGAGCAGCACCCTGTCCTCCCGCTCTCCGTCAAACTCGGCTACATCGTTCGCGTTTGCGATGCCCTGTCCTACGCTCACCAGCACAATGTCGTTCACCGCGACGTCAAGCCCGCCAACGTCATGGTCACCAAGGAAGGCGTCGTAAAAGTCGTGGACTTCGGCATCGCGCGTCTCACCGACATGTCCATGACCCAGCCGAACATGATGATCGGCTCGCGCGCTTACATGTCCCCGCAACTATATAAAGGCGAACGTGCCGATTCGCGCTCTGATATCTGGGCTCTTGGCGTGTCGCTCTATGAGCTTCTGGCCTACCGCCGGCCGTTCACCGGCGACAGCGAAGCCGAGCTGATGTTCCACATCATTTACGAAAAGCCCGAAGACATTCTGCCGCTTTCGCCCGAATGCACCGAAGATCTGGCGGCCATCGTCTTTAAAATGCTCGAGAAAAAGAGCGAAGATCGCTATCAGTCCATGGATGACGTGCTCCACGCGATCGAGCCTCTCTGGAAAGCGGCGCAGCAGAGCACCGTTTCGGGTTTACTCGCGGATTGCAAGGAACTGGTGGCGGCCAAGGACCTCCAGCGCGCACAGGCTCTTCTGCGCAAGGCGCTGCATATTGACGTTGGCAATTCCCAGGCGAAGAGCATGCTCGAAAAAGTTTCCGTCGAGCTTCGCCGCTCCGAAATCCTTCCGCGGTTGCAGGAACACATGAGCCGCTGCGAAGGCTTCTTGAAAGCAGGCCAGCTCCGCGAAGCCAAATCGGAAGCGCAAGCCGCGCTCGGCCTGGATTCCAAACACGAGCCTGCGCAAAAACTGCTTGCGGAAGTGGAAGCCGCCGCGGCCAAAGTCCAGCAGTTGGAGCAAAAGCTGAAGCTGACCAAGCAGCGGCTTGCCGAGGGCGCTCTCACGGAAGCGGCGGCCGCGCTGGGACAAGCCCTCGAACTGGACGACGCCAACCTCCAGGCCAAAGAACTGAAGAAGCAGATTGAGGATGAGCGCCTTCGCCGCGAAAAGCGCAAAAGGCTCAGCGAAATTCTGCATCACGCGCGCACTCTGTGGACCGAACTGAATTACGAGGAATGTCTCAGCGTCATCGCCTCGGCTCTTCAGGAATTTCCCAATGATCCGGAGCTCAAAAAACTCCAGGATTCGGCCACAACCGACCAGGGTGAGCAGCAGAAACAGCGCCGCATGGCGGAAGTCCGCCGCTTGCTCGGGCAGCAGAATTTCGCCGAAGCGCGCAAGCTTCTGGACGTCCTCGGACAGGAACATCCGCAGGATACCGCGGTAAAGAATCTGCAAAACCTGTCGGCCCAGGAAGAAACGGAACAGAAACGCCAGAAGCGGCTGGAAGTGGAAATCACCAGCCTGCGCACGCTGCTGGGAGCAGGGAAGTACAAGCAGGTTGTCGCCAAAGGCGAACCGTTGGTTGAGGAGTATCCGCAGGAATACGAACTGAAAGAACTCGTTAACTACGCCAAGGGCGAAGCCGCGCAGCAGGATCAAAAGCGCAAAGAAGAAGAGCGCGAGAAACAGATTCAAGGTTTTCTGATGTGCGAGCGCTATAGCGAAGCGCTCGAGACCGCGCTTAAAGCCATCGAGGAGTTCCCCAAGCAGGACGCTTTCCGCAAAATGGCCGCCGAAGCGGAAGCACTGAAGAAAGAACAGGACGACCGCGATCGCGCGCGCACGGAAATGCAGCGCCGCGTACGCGAAATCAACAGCAAGATCGGCCAGGACAAAATCACGGACGCGATTGACCTGGCGCAACAAACCATCGAGGTCATGGGACCGGATCCCAACGTGACCGTGCTGCTTCAGGGCGCGGAAGAAAAAAAGAAGAAGAAGGAAGGGGAGCAGGAGAGCAAAGTCAAGGCGCTGCAAACCCTCATCAACAAAGGCGACCACGCGGGCGCCACGCAGCTTTTCAAGGAAGTCGAAGCCACGCAGATCCTTGCGCCGAACGATCCGCGCATGCTGGAATTTCGCGGGAAGATCTCGGCGCTCGCCAGTACCGGCCCCACCGACAAGACGCAGGTCTATCCACCTAAAGCAGCGCCGCAAAAGCCGGCGGCTCCCGCGCAGAAGGACAAGCCTCCGGTCGCCAAGCCGGCGCCGCCCGTTTCCGACGCGACGCAGATTCTCAAGCCGTCCGCGCCTCCGATTTCCGATGCCACGCAAATTCTCAGACCGCCCGCGCCTGCGTCGGGAACGACGTTTTCCGCTAACAAGGTCATGGGACCGGCGGGGACACCGCCCAGAAAAGATGGGCCTGCCCCGCCGCGGCCCGTTCCCGAAGCAAGAGGCTCCGGCATACAAAAGGATGCGCCCAGCGACGCGACGGTCATTCTTGGTCCATCGGCTCGCCAGTCAGTGTTACCCAGTGAGGCTCCGGCATCTCCGATCACGCGTGATTCCGGCACGGTTCCTGCTGCTGCAGCTGCCCCACCGGCAGCAACTGCCGCGCCTCCCGACAAAGCCAAAGCGGGGCCGGATGTCATGGCGCAAATCATGCCGATTTTGCGCAAGCCGGTGGTGCTCGCTGCGGTTAGCCTTGTGGTTTTGCTGGTCCTTGTGATCGCGCTGTGGCCGCGCAATGGTTCGAAGAGTTCCGCTAAAGACAAAGATTTGACGTTGAAGCAGCAGGCTCTCGATTTCTGGCAGAACCGCCAGTTCGACCAATCCGAACAGATTTGGCAAGGCCTCGCGAAAGCCAAGGGCCCGCTCCAGAACGAAGCCTCGCAGCAAGTCTCGCAAATCGAACAGAAGCGCGGCGATGAGCAGCGCCGCTTTGACGAAGGCGAGGATTTCCTCAAGAACAAAAAAGATTTCACGTCCGCGCAGTCGGCGTTTCAGGACGTGATCCAGATGAACTTGTGGCACGCTGATGACGCGAATCGCGAAATGGACGAGGTGAAGGCCGGCTTGAGCGCAACCGATGTCCACAAGCAGGAGCAGGATCACTTTGATGAAGGCGTGAAACAGTTCCAAGCCAAGGATCTTGACAAGGCGCGCAAAGAATTTCGCGCCATGCTCGATCTTAATGTGGCTGCTTCCACTCTAAAGCCGCAGGCCGAGAGCTACCTCGGCAAAATCAAGCAGGGCGGTACGGACCAGAAGCTCTACGACACCGCGGTTCAGGACATGCAGCAAGAGAGCTGGGCCGAGGCGCGCGATCAGTTCCAGGAACTGATAAAACGCAAGGCAAGTCAGAGCGCCGACGCGAAGAAGCAACTGCCTATCGCGGAAAGAGCGCTCCAGGTCACGAACTCCTTTGACGAGGCCATCCGTTCAGGCTCGTTCAAAGCAGCCAAAGCACAGGTGGATTCCGCGCAGGCGTGGCCCAAGACCCACGAAAGACTTGTGAAGGATTTGCGCACCGCGCAGCAGCAACAGTTCGATGCGATTAAGAGCAGCGTACAAGGCGCCGAAAAACTCGACGGGCCGGCCATTCAGCATGTGCAGGACGAATTGCATGGATTCGAGGGGCGCCTCGAGGAATCCGCCTTGCTTGCCCCCTGCAAGGATCTGGAGAAACGGCTGGATACAGCCTATTCCGCCTGGCAAGCAAAAACGGGAGACAAGGTAGCATTCGATAACGCCGTGACACGTTTTGAACAAGCGAAACAGAAGAAGGACGTCGAGCTCTTGAGCCACGGAGTGAGCCAGGATTTTCAAAAAATCGCAAACGGCTCGGGCATATACAAGGACCAGGCGGCTCTCTACGTAAAAACAACAATTCCCAACGCGATTGCGGCTCTCCCCCAGAATTCTGGCAAAGTTGTCCTGCCGGCGCTTTCCTGCGGGCCGGGCCGGCCGGTGGACGCGCTGCCTTCCGTCGCGGGCGCCGTGTCTTGCGCGCAGTTGGATGCCGCTTCCGCTTTGCAGTGGGTGGGCATCGCCATGGTTGAGTTTCCGGACATCGCCAACCAGGCGGGAAAACTGCCGTACACCCTCACTGTCATCGTTACCGTCGAATCGAACGGAAACGTGAAGATCGACAAAGGGGAGAATGCTGACAAGGACTTTTTCAAGAAAGTGAAAGACGCCTCAAAGAAGTGGAAGACGACTCCTCCCAAAGCCGAAGGAAAGCCAGTTACCGTTCGCTTTCCTCTTACGATTACCTTTCAGCGCTGACCGCGCGCGCGACGCCACAGATTTGTTACGATTAGCGGCGTAGCGCGGGGTCGCTGCTTTGCAAAAGCTCGGCAAATACGAAATTCTCGCGGAACTAGGCCACGGCGCCATGGGCGTCGTGTATAAAGCGCGCGATCCGTTTATCGGACGCCTGGTCGCTCTTAAAACCATCAACAGCAATCTTGTCGACCGCCCCGATCTGCTGGAACGTTTCCACCAGGAAGCGCAATCCGCCGGAAAGCTTCAGCATCCCAACATCGTCACTATTTTCGAGTTAGGCCAGGAAAAAGCCACTCCTTTCATTGCCATGGAGTATCTCGACGGCGAGAGCCTGGAAAAAACCATTTTGCGGCAGGCCGATCTTCCCCTCGCTCTGAAGGTCGGCTTCATCGTGCGAATTTGCCAGGCCCTCGAATACGCGCACAAGAACCGTGTCGTGCACCGCGACATCAAGCCCGGCAACATCATGGTGAACTCCGAGGGCGTGGTGAAAGTCGTGGATTTCGGCATCGCTCGCCTTGTCGATTTTTCCCGCACTCATACCAACATGATGATCGGGACTCCTTCTTACATGGCGCCCGAACTCTTTCGCAAGAAAAAAGCCGACGAGCGCACGGACATCTGGGCCGCGGGCGTCACCTTTTATGAATTGATCTGCTACCAGCGGCCCTTCGCCGGCGATGGGTACGACATTATTCGCGCCATCATCGAGGATGAGTATCCTCCGATTTCCAGCGTGGTGCCGGACTGCCCTCACGAAGTGGAAGCCGTGCTCCAGCGCATGCTGCGAAAACAATCCGCCGACCGCTATCAGAGCATGGAAGACGTTCTGCTCGATTTGGAACCGGTCTACAACCGTTTGCGTTCCGAGGCTGCCTCCGTGCTCGCGGAACGTGGGCGCGAATTATATGACCTGGGCGATCTGCCGAAAGCGCAGGAAGCGCTGCGCCGAGCTCGCCTGATCGACAGCACGAACGTGCGAGCCAAGAGCCTGCTCGAAAAAATATCTGCGCAGGTCCGCCGCGTCGAGATGGAGCCAAAAGTTCAGGAACATCTCAATCGCAGCCGAGCGTTTTTGCAGTCCGGAAATTTTCGCGAAGCGCAGGCGGAAGTGGATGCAGCCCTGGAACTGGATTCGCGGTGCGAACCGGCGCAGAAACTGGGCGCGGAAGTGGAAGGCGCCGTCGCGCGCGTGCAGCAAGTGGAACAGAAGTTGCGCCACACGAAGCAGCGTCTTGCCGAGGGCGCGCTTTCCGAAGCGGATTCGGCGCTGAAGCAAGCGCTCGATCTGGACGCCACACACCCGCAGGCGCTCGAACTGAAGCGCCAGCTCAGCGAGGAAAAAAACAGGCGCGAGCGGCGGAAGCAACTCAGCGAATTGGCGCAGCGCGCGCGCAGTCTGTGGACCGAGCTGAAGTATGACGAATGCCTGGCGCTTATTTCCGAAGGATTGAAAACATCTCCCGATGACACCGAGCTGAAAAAACTTCGGGAAGCTGCCTTGGCGGACCAGGCGGAGCAGAGAAAACAGACGCAGGCAGCCGAGGTGCGCAAGCTCCTGGGCCAGCAGAAGCTGGGTGAAGCGCGCAATGCAATGGACGTTCTTCTGAAGGAGCAGCCTGCGGATTCCACGGTGAGGAACCTGAATGCGCTGCTGATGCAGGAGGAAGCGGAACAAAAAAGAAAGACGCGGCTGAACGAAGAGCTGGCCAATCTGCGGGTTCTGGTCAGCGCCGGAAAACTGAAGGACGCTATCGCTAGAGGCGAACCGCTGCTGCGGGATTTTCCGCAGGAGCATGAAATCAAGGAGTTGCTCACTTACGCGAAAGACGAGATTGCGCACCAAGAAGCGCAGAAAAACGAACTGGAGCGCGAGAAACAGATCCAGGCGCTGCTGCTTGCGCATCGCTTCCGCGAAGCAGGCGAAACGGCGCGCCGCGCTACTCAGGAATTTCCGAAGCAGGACGTATTCCGCCGGCTTGCTGCCGAGGCCGACCAAAAAGCCGCCCTCCAGCAGCAGCGCGAAGGATCGCAGCGCGAAGGATCGCAGCGCGAAATACAGCAGCGCATGCAGGAGATTCGCGGCAAGATCAAGCGGCAGGAGCTGAGCGACGCGATTGAATTAGCGAAGCAGACGCTGGCAGAGTTCGGCCAGGACGCGGGCGTAAAACAATTGCTGCAAGCGGCGGAAGTCGAAGCCCAGCAGCGCGACAAAAAACGTGGCGAGCGAAACAAGCGGCTGGAAGCGGTTCGCGCGCTCATTGAGAAAGGCGAATTTGCCGGAGCGCGGCAACTCATCGATCGAGCGATGGACGCCAAGATTCTCGATGCCAGCGACAAGGAAATGAGGGCGCTGATCATCCAGATTGGCGAAAGAGAAGAAGCCCTGCGCAAAAGAACACAGAAACAGGGCAAGCCGGACTCGAAAGACAAGCGCTCGCCGTCGCGCGAAGAGAAGTCCCCGACCGGAGGCAGGCCCGGGGCACCGGGGCAGAGTACTACACCTGTGGGCAGCGTTCCGCGTGACGAAGGTCCTGAGGTGAGCGAGTCGGCTGCAGCTATTGTCAGCGCCGGTCCACGATCGACGCCCTCTGTTCCTGTTATGACTCCGCCGCCGGCCGCGCCGCCAACGGTTATTCAAACGAATCTGGTGATCGAGGAAAAACTCCCCGAGCCCCGGAAAGCGCCTGCCTCCGGTGGATTTATTCGTAAGCCCGTCGTGCTGGCCGCGCTTGCGGCTCTCGTACTGATTTCGGTTGGCGGAATTTATGCGGCCGTGCATTTTATGTCAAAGAGGCAGCCTTCCGGGGCTTCCGCCGAAGATCTTGCGCTGGAAGTTGAAGCGAAACAGTTTTGGGACAATCACAAGCCGAATGATGCGCTCGCCGACTGGCAGAAACTGGCCAGCCATCCGGGGCCGTTGCATGACGAAGCGGCCAAACAGGTGAGCGACATCGAGCAGAAGCACCTGGCGGTCGAGCAGCTGTACGCGCAGGGAATGAAGCTGTTGTACGAAGACAAGAAATATCCCGAGGCCGCGGAGAAGTTCAGGGTAGTGCTCGAGATGAACCTGTGGAAGCTGGACGAGACCCAACGGGAGTACGACGTGGCCGTCAAGGGGCCGGCACCCGGAGGCGCCCCTCCGAAACCCCTGTGGCAAGCGCTCTTCGAAGATGGAAAGCACGCGTACGACAAAAAAGATTACGCGACGGCTCACAAAGACATGGACCAGGCAGCGGCCACAGGTGGAGTCTCGAGCGACGTTACGCAGCAGATTCAGCAGTATCTCCCCTTGATTCACGACCGCGAGGATCAAAAGAAACTCTACGAGCAGGGCACGCAACTGGCACGCTCCGGGCAGAAGCAGCAGGCCAAAGACACCTTTGACCGCGTGGTAAAAGCGCCCAATGGCGATCCGGAGCTGGTGGCTTCCGCGCGGAGCCAAATCAAGCTGCTTTCCCAGCCGGCCATTCCTCCTGTCAATGTGGAAGCAGTGCTTGCGGAAGTGCGGAGCCTCATCAGCCAGAGCCGCTGGGACGATGCCGAGAAGAAATTAAGCGGCCTCCAAGTGAACCCAACGCAGTACAGCGACCTGAAAGGCCAGATCGACGCGGGGCGGCAGGACGACAGGGACTTTAATCAGTCCAGGGATTCGTTCAACCTTGCGCATGCCAGCAAGCACAAGGACGTGCTGCGCGCGCTGAGGCCGTTCTTCCTGAGCGAAGCGAACAAGCCCGGCCCGCACGGCGGCGAGGCGCGCAACATCGTCGAGCAGATTGACTCGGACTTGAAAGCCCCCGAAGTGAACCCGAACGCCAGTACAGCGGTGGCAATCAGGGCCGTGCTCGAACGTTTTGCGAAAGCAATCGACGACGGGGACATTGATGGGCTCAGGGCGGTGAGGAGATACTCACCGAAGGAAGAGAGCAAGCTGCCGAAGGCGATCAAGTCAACCAAGGGCAAAGGCTATACGCTTCGGAATTGCATGCTTACCGGGGTTAACGGGGATGCCGCGACGGTGAGCTGCGACGCGGTGCTGACCAAGGAAAATAATCCCAAGCCACAGCGACTCAACCTGGAGCTGAATCGCATTGGGGGAAACTGGATTATCGTGGCGTCGAATTAGGTTCGCCTTTCTGCGTTAATGCCCCTTACCTTATAAGCACGCAAGAGAGCGTCCCCGTTTGAAAATGAGCGAGTTGGGCGAGCTCCTATGTGTATTGGGGGGTGTGTTGGTTGGACCTCCAGGTGGACCGCATGGACGACTGGGGCCCTTGTTTTTTGTAAGTGTTGCATCTACGGGGCTTAGCGCGCCTGTAAATTCTGTAGAATCAACACTTACGTGATTGTTTGCAACCTATTGATTCTACGGGGTTTCGCGTTTGTCTGATGGCTGCTTGGTTAACAATAATCGCCAATCGGCATTTTCCGTCGGCTCCTGTCCCCACCCCTCCCCCTGTTTTTGCAACGATATGAAACTAAATGGTTTAGGTCGTAGAGGTCTGCTAAAGATGTGATTCCAATGGAGTTAAGGCTGGTGCAAGGCGCACTGGCAGGAGGCCTTCGACGCTCACGATAAACCTGTGGCCCTAAAAGCAAAACGCCAGCAGGGATGCTGGCGCTACGTCCGTAGGGCGGAAATGTATACAAGTGTGATTATACCCTGAAAGTGATTTTTGTCAAGGGAGATTTGGCTGAAAATTCATAAGCGGGGGAAGAGCTGTCAGGCCCCGGCTTCGGCTTACTGGTTTAGTTTCAATGGGCAGCCGTAGCCTGCCAGGTAGCCGGCCTGGAAGAATTGGACGCCCTTGAAGTCGACATCGAAGCGGACTTCGATGGCTTTGCCGTTGCTCATGATGGGCTGGCCGGTGGGGCCGATGAGCGGCCCTTGAATGATGTAGCCAGTTGGAGAGGCTTGCCAGCGGTATCCGCTGAGGAAGTGGGAGACCGCCCAGAGGCCATCGTAGTGTGCAACGTCCAGGTCACTGCCGCCGCTGTTCAAGCTGAGAGTGGCACCTCTGGCAACCGGTCCGGGCCAAATGAATTTCTTGGTTCCGCTGGTGGCGGTGATGGTCCATTCCTGGCCGTCAAAGGAGAGCTTTTCTGATTTGAAGCCGCCTGCGTCTGGAAGGTGGGCCGTGACGGAGTACTCGAAGTGCGGGTCTTTGGCGCCATTCGGATAGACGGCCTGCTGGATGGCATACAGCTGGTTTATGGTCCGAAGCGTGATTGGGCCCGGAACATTGCTGCCGAGCGCGCGGACATAGCCATTGCTTTGCAGACTCAGGATGCTCTTGTGATCGATGATGAATAGGGAGAGCGCGCCCGTGACGGGCTGGAAAACGAGGTTGAACTCATCCAGGGTGATGTCGCGGTTGCTATGGGCGTTAAATGGATAGGCGGTCTGGAGGCTCTTGAAGGCGCCGCAGAGTTTTCCCGCGTCTGAGGCGACCGTGGCAGCGGCGTACGGCTTTATAGGCGCTTCCAAGAGGGCGGAAACTCTTTGGTCGACCTTTCCCTCGGGATCGGCGGGCAGGACCTGCTCGAGCTGGCCAGCAATGAGCAGGGACTGCTTGGCGGTCTGGACGCACGCTTGTTTCTTCGCGTCTTTCTGATCTTGTGGGGCGTCGGCGATGTCCTGCACACAGGTTTGAAGGTCAAACAGGCCTTTCATATAGGCGTTGTTGGCCTGCTGAAGATAAATCTGCTGCGAGTTGCAGCCGTGAGCGACAACCTGTTGCGGGGCGGAGAAGGCTTTCTTGATGTTGTCGGAAGCGACGAAGGTGTTTTCGGAGACGTCGCAAACCAGTTCGAGAAGGGGAGAAGAGTTCGAGGAGAGTTTCCTGAGCTTGCCGGCGGCGTCGGCGTCGTCGTGGTAGCCCAGGACACTGGAAGTGTTCAAGAACGCGCGCCATTGCGTGATGAAGTCCTTTTCGTAAAGGGCGCGAAGCTGAGAGCTGAGTTCCGAGGTGGAAAGATTGGAACTCGCGGCTGAGCCGAGAACCCAAGTCTCACCCTGCACATTTTTGGGATTTTGGATGGATTGGTCCATGACCTTCCAGCCGTCGGCAGTGAAGGGGGCGTCCACGTCGGTGCCGCCGTGCATGGCGGCAAGGCCGTCGGGATGCGAGGCGGCGAATCGATAGCTTTTGGCTTTCTGGCGGGCGTCGTTGAGCATGCTGGTGTAAAGGCGCTGCACGCCGGAGAAGCCATTCAGATAGGCGCGGACTTGATCGACGAGAAGGGTGTCGTTGATTTTCGAAAAAGGGTTGTCCTGGGAAAGCTCGGAGCTGTAAAAGGCGAATTGCTGGGCGGCGAGTTCGGTACGATCCTGATCCAGGTCTGCAAAATCGCGTTTCCAATCCTTCATTAAGAAGTCTTGCAGGAATTCACCGGTGGCGGAATTGCGCTGATATTCGGAGGTGGTGAGGAGATAGGCTTTGAGCGAGTTGTAGGGAGCGTTTGAATCGGCGTCGGCTTGCGGAACGCCGCGGTAAGTTCGCAGGTCGGCGAGGAGATTCTGCTTCGTATGCTGTAAAAGGACCTGGTCGAAGGCATGGAAATAGATGGCGCGGGCGTCGGGGGTGAGGGGATCACCGCCAGCGTACAGGCCCCAGCGGAGATGAAGGGGAGTGTTCTGGTCGTCTTCGCGAAGCTCCAGGAGAGCTTTGCGTAGATTATCGAGGCGGCGCAAAGAGTCCGTTGTTGGCGGCAGGGCGCCGGTATTCTGCACAGCGGAAAGGTCCTGGCCTGCGGCGCGGATTTGGGAGATGAGACGCTGGTTTCCTGCGAAGGAGACTGCGGTGATGATGATCCAAATAAAGCAGAGTGCGGCGAGCGAGGCGAACAGGATGCGGCGGCCAAAGTCGCCGCGGGAGCTTGTGCCGCTGGCGCCGAGCGCGGCGCGATCCTGCAACAAGACGTGGCTGAAGACGTGGCTTAGAAAAACACGCTGGATGGAACGGTGGGATTCCATGCCGGCGCCGATGGAAGTGCCAGTGGACCAGGAGGACTTGGCGGAAGCGTCTTGCGCGCTGAGCAGGCTGGTGGCGGCGGGATTGAAGCCGCCGGGGGCTTTCTGCATTGCCGACTGCGTGCCGAGCATAGTGCCAGCGGCGCCGCCGCCGCCGGAAACGGTTACGACGCGCTGGCCTACGAAATAAAAGCCGCGAAGAAATGGGCCGGTGCGGAGATGGCCGGGACGGCAGAGGTCGACGAGGAATTGGACCAGGGGTTTGCTGAGTTTGCCGAATTCGCGTGGGAATTCGTAGATGCCGGCCTGGCGATCGCTGTTGCGTTCGCGGCCAAGGAGGCCGGGACGGCACTCGGCGAGATTAAAAAAGATGGCTTGGAAGGCGGCGGTGAGGCGCTTGGTTTCCTGCTCGGCGTAAACCCCAGAGCTCGTGGCGCCCGTGAGCGGGAGAGTGGCGCCGAGGACCTGCGAGGTTTCCTGGTCGCTGAAAGTGCCGGCAAATTCTTCGAAATAGGGGACGCGGTCCGAGCGGTTGAAGAGGACGTAAACCGGGAGGCTGACTCCCATGTGATAGGAAAGCTCTTCGAGGCGCGACCGCACTTTGCGGGCCTGGGCTACGATTTTGTCGAGAGCGGCTTCGCGGACGAGTTTTTCGCAATCCACGCAGACGACGGCGGCGCGAGGCGCGCTGCTGCCGCCGCCAAAGACGGAGCGAAGGCTGCCGGGGATGAAATGTTTGACGAGGCGCACCCAGGAGCCAGCGTCGTCCATGAGCGGACCGCCGGCTTCGACGAAAACGGTTTTGCGAGCGAACCAGATGTTGGCGACGCGAGTGGGGACGATGCTGCTTTCCTGAAAGACCTGGCCGGCGAGGAGTTCGGCATCGAGGCCGCTTTGATCCATCGCACTGGTCTTGCCGCCGCCCGTTTCTCCCAGGAGAAAAACCGTTGGAAGGGAATAGAGTTGGGCGCCGGCGGCCAGGCGCGCGGAAGCGACTTTGGTGGAAGCTTCACGAACGAGGAGGTCGATATCCTGCGAAGAGCCGGAGGTTCCCGCGCCTCCTGCCATGCTTACCGACATGCCGCCCGGAGCGGAAAACTGCGGTGTGGGGACTGAGGGCGAACCCACTTCCGGCATGGGAGGACGCGCGGAGCGAGCCCACAGAAGCAAACCAATGATGGCAATGACGCCGAGGAGCAGAATGCCTGCGCGCAAGACGAGGGCGTTGGTGCCGACCACGTGAAAAATCGGTCCGGCAAACCACGTCAGCATCAGGACGAGGATGGCCGCTGCACCAGCGACGAGATATTCCCAGTGAAATCGCATCTCCACTCCCTATGGGTGGTTTAGAGGTGCCAGTGCGTGAACGCTTGAAACGCCTGCAATCAAACGCCACTTGAAAAGGAATATAAGAATAATACCGAGCATTAAAAAGCCCAGGGCGGTAAAGGCCAGACGGCCGACCCAGGGATCGCGCTTTACGACAACGGCTCCGCCTTCGGGAACGGCCCAGTTCGGGGAGAGGGCTGTGAGTGGGCCGCGAATGCGGCGGATTTTTTCCACGGTGGCGTCAATGACGGGGCGAGTGGCGTCGCCGCCGGAGAGACCGTAGCGTCCTTTGTAGCCCATCAGAAGACAGAGCGCATAGACTTCGAGGACGTCGGCGACGTCGTGGGAATCGGAGCGGGACAATAGCTTTTCGAGATTATCGAAAAAGGTGTCTCCGGCGACGTTGTGGCCGAACATTTCTTCCTGAAGAGGCATGCTGTGCCAGGAGCTGAAGACGGAGCTGCTGGAAGTGAGGACGGACTCGTCGAGAAAAGCGACCACGGCGAGAGTGGCGTTGCGGATGTCGTCGGGGGCGTAGGCCTTTTTTACGGCGTCTTTTTCGGCGGAACGGAGAACGGACTGAATATTCGCGCGAAAGGTGTTGGCGTCAGAAAAAGACTGGCGATTCTGTCGCAAGCGGACGATGACTGTAAGAATCTGCTGATAGATGAAGGCGAGATTTTCCGTGCGCCGCTTGGTGGAGACTTCGCGGGGCTGCATGCTTGTGGCCCCAAACATTGTGGCTCCCACGGTGACCTCCTAAGAATCAAACTTAAGACTGCAAAACTTTAAGACTCCAAAACAATGAGCAGTTCGAGCTCCGCGCCGGGGATGTCGTCGGGAACATAGACGCCGACTTTGCGAGTCTGCACGATGTGTTCCCAGGAATTGCCGGTGCGGCTGATGCCGAAATACTGAAACTCGACTTTGGGTGCAATGGCCGAGGGCGGAATCGGGAGATGAACGAGGCCCAAGCCAGGAAGCGCTGTTTTTACCAGTTCGGGCAGCAAATCCTTCGAGCAAATTTTCACGAGGCGCGGGGTCTTGGAGATAATCTCCGCCTCTCCCGTATCTGCTCGGACGGCCAGAATCCATCGGGCACGATCAAGGCAGCGCTGATCCAAAACGTCGCCATTGCGGAAATTTTTGCCCGCCATAACGAGGGGAATCTGCACGCAATTCGAGGGCACGACGAGCTCGAGATGTGCGCGGATGTGGGCATTCAGCGGACCGAAACACTTCTCCAGATTATAGTGATCGTAAGCTGGAAGCGTTTCAGGGTGGGAGTCCAGCCCGAAGGTGCAGAGGGCTCCTGCCAGGCGCGACATTTCCATGTACAGCTGCTCGGGATGGCCGCGCTCGGAGACCGTCAGGTGGCGGAGGACGGAGAGGCTTTCATTGACGGTGTGAACGAACCAGAAACTGGCGATTTCTTCAGAGGAATAACCGGCGCGGCCCTGGGCGGTGGCGCGGCGTGCGCGGGAAAGAGAGGCGCTCTTTTCGTCGAGGATGTCTACGAGCGTGCGAGCGATTACGGAGAGGCGCTCGCTGGCGCTGACGTGCAGGCATGGTGGGATGAAGCTGGGATCGAAAATGAAACGGCCGGCGCCATCGCGCAGGACCCGGGCGACGGGGAGGGTGACGAGACCCTGAGTGTTCTGGGTTTCCAGGACGAAGCGGATGTTTTTGCGGCCAATCTGAATCTGTTTTTCGTCGCGGCCGGTATTCTCATCGGGAAGCGTGCGCATTTCGGCCTGGTAGCGCACTTCCACGGGGTACGGCTCGGAATCGAGGAGGCAATTGGGGCCCTCGGGATGGCGCTCCGGCACGGCGAGCAGCACGAGGAGAGATTCGCGCGTGGAGGAGAAGAGATCGCTGATGTCGAAGACCGGAGGGGGAGCATCGGCGTCGGGAATTTGAAAAGCGAGGCCGTCGGGGAAGAGTCCGCGGGCGTGAACGAGGGAGAGCACGCCGTTTTTTAGGGCGTCCTCGTCGAGCTTGCAGCTGATGACACCGAAGGGAGCGAACCAAAGAGTGGACGTCGAGAAATGGATAAGGTCTTCAAACGTTTGGGATTGAACCTGGAAGTGATGGGGGCCTAGGTACATCCCCTCGTGCCACACCACCTTGGAAAGATGCTTCATTGTTCAGTAGATGACGGCGGGCTTGCGCCGAAGTGCCGCGACCCGGCCAGCGCGAACCAGCTCTCCTATGACAACGTGCAAAAATCGTTGCTCAACACTCGACTGGCGAAGCATCTCCAGGCTCGATAGAGGCGCCAGTTGCGGCTCATTTTCCGAGCTCTGGCCTGAAGAAAAAGCCGGGAAAGCCGCTAACTGCTTGAAACCACTCGAATCGAGCCTAACTATGGCGTTTGATTAGATGGATGTCAAGACATTCACCCGGCGTTGAGAGTATTTGGTATCATGCGCGCGCTGTCAGCGGGGAAGGCTCATGTTTCATCTGCGTATGGTGGGGTCGGAGCAGTTTGCGGCGATTCGCGAGCATCTTTCTGACTCGGGGTTTAATGAACAGACCGTTCGCGAAAGGTTCGCCTTTAAGCCGGATGAGCCGCTGAACCTGATTCCCATTTGCACTAAGCCTAATCCTAAGGAAAAGATCGAGAACAGCCTCGACGCGGCCTTGCAGCTGTTTATGGTTGGGGAGACGTTGCCCACGGCGGAAACGCAGGCGTTGTTTCCGGCGAAGGTCTGGGAAGCGCTGATTCAAACGGAACTGATTTTGGTGGAGTCCACGGATGCATCGCGGTGTTTGGGGAGCGTGGCGCTGTTTCCGGTACGAGGGTTGTATTGCGTGGCGGATCGGTGGACGAATATAGATCATTCGGTGCGGCAGCCGTTTCCGGACATCGTTTATCCGCCGATGACGAAGTCGGTGAAGGAATTTCTTGATTACACTTCGTTCGAGGCTTGCGAGGATTTTCTGGAGGTTTGTGCCGGGACCGCGCCAGCGGCGTTGCTTGCGGCCAAGAATGCGAAGAACGTTTGGGCGACGGACATCACCGAGAGGTCGTTGGCGTTCGCGGAGTTCAACGCGGCGCTGAACGGAATCCAGAACGTGAAATTTGGCCGGGGCGATCTGTATCAGGCGGTTGCGGGGGTGAAATTTGACCGCATTGCGGCTCACCCGCCTTACATGCCTGTGCTGAGGCCGGCGGAAATTTTCGCGGGCGGAGGAGAGCTCGGCGAGCATTTCACGAAGAGAATTGTCAGCGAGCTTCCGGCGATGTTGAAACCCGGGGGGCGATTGTATTGCCGGACTTTGGGGCTTGACCGAATCGAGAAGAGCTTTGAACAGACCGTGCGGGAATGGCTGGGCGAGAAGCAGGCGGAATTCGACGCGGCGGTGTTTGTGATTGGCACGGTGACGGCTACGCGGTTCGCGCTGGAAGACGCTCTACGGCATGACGCTGGGACGGACGGGGCCAAGGAATGGGACAAACTATTCGAGTCGAACGGCGTCAGGGAACTCCTGAATTGCGAACTGGTGATTCAGTACAACGCGGGGAAGCGGGCGCCCTTCACGCTGCGGCGCGTGATGCCCAACAATACACCGGCGGCGACGATGGAATGGTTTTTGTGGTGGGAAGCGGAAACGCGCTTGAAGAGCACGCTGGAATCGATGCTGGGGTCGAAGCCTTTCGCTGCTTCGGGGATGGAAATCACGATGCGGCACGTGCTGCGGGACGGCGAGCTTGTGCCGGAGGAATTCAAAGTGTCGCTAAAGCGGCCGTTTGAAGTGGATTTCAAGGTGCAGCCGTGGATGACGCTGTTGTTGACGAGCTGCGACGGTAAAAAAACCGTCATCGAGCTTCATGAACTGAGCCAGCAAAATGAGTGGATCGCGCCGCAGACGCCGGTGATGGAATTTTGCGGCTTGCTGGCGACGTTTATCAGCGCGGGATTTTTGCAGACCGAGAAAATCAAATGGCCTGAGGCAGCAGGATGAGAAGTTCGAGCTGCGGGTCGGGGATGTCGCTGGGGACGAACGCGGCGAGGCTGCGGCCCTTCATCACGGTTTCCCACGCCATGCCGGACTGATTCAAACTGAAATACTGATAGTTGAGTTTCACGGGAATCGAGGCTGGGGGCCTCACGGCGTGCGTGAGCTGCATGCCGGGGAGCGCCTGGCGGACGAGTTGCTCGATCTGCGCCGCGGAGCAGACTTTGATGAGCGGTGGGGCTTTCTTGATGAGATCGCCCTGATTCATGGTGGAGCTGACGGCGAGGAAGAATTTCGTTCCGGTGAGGTAGCGGTCGTCGTCAATGTTTGTGGAATAGATGGATTGCTTGACGTACTTGAGGGGGAGCGCGACGAAATTGCTGGGGACAACTGTTTCGAGGAGTTCGCGAAGCTTTTCGTCGAGGTCGGTGAAGCAGGCGCCAAGGTTATCGTGATCGTAGAGGGGCAGATCGCGCGGCTGAATTTTTAGAGAGAAGGTGCTCAGGGCTCCCGCGAGGGAAGTGAGCAGGCGGAAGAGAACATCGGGATGGCCGTGGCGGACGTCGTGAATGTGGCGGAGAGCGGGGAAGTGGCCGTTGACGGTGTAGAGAAGCCAGAAGCTGGCGATGTCGGCGGCTGTGAAATCAGCGAGCCCGGCGCTGCGCTGGCGGCGGCCTCCCGCTAGAATGCTGCTTTTTGCGGCGAGAATCTCGACGAGGCGGCGCGCGATGCCCATCAGGTAATCGTTGGCGGCGATATCGAGCAGCGGCGGAATGTACTGCGGATCGAGGCGGAAGGTGCCGGCGGAAGTGCGCTGAACGCGGGCGATTTGCAGAGCGTTGCAGCCTTCACGGGATTCGCCCTCGAAAAGGAAGCGCAGATTTTTGCGGGCGATCTGCACCGGCTTTTCCGTCAGGCCGGAGTTTTCGTCCTTGAGATTGACGATTTCGGAGAGATAGCGAACGTCGGCGCCCTTCTGGGCAATCGAGACGTTCAGGCCATGGAGGCGGTATTCGGGAATCGCCAGGTAGACGTCGAGCGAAGCCTGTTCGGCTTCGAAAAAGAGGCCTAGGGGCTTGGGAGCCGGAGCAGGGTCGGATTCCGGAATCTCGAAAGGAAGGCCATCAGCGAAGAGGCCCGAGGCGCGCGTGAGAGCAAAGTTGCCTTCGGTTAGCGCCTCTTGATTTATCTGCAAGTCGAAGAATCCCCAAGGGCGGAAATTGAGGCCTTCCAGCCGGAATTGGAGACAGCTATCGACATAGCGGTCGCGCGTCTGAAGGTGCTGCGGCGTGAGGAAGGTGCCCTTTGACCAGATGACAGGTTGAAGCTGGCGCATGGCTTGCGGCTAAAGCTAGCAGGTGCAGAGAGGGAAAGTCAAAAGAGATTCGTTTGTTTTCGTTTGTTGTTGTTGTGGCTAAAGAGGGAGAGGCTTGGCGCTGTTTTCAGTATCTCGTAAATCCCGTATTTTCGGGCAGTTCGCGGTTCACCCGGAGACTCTTTTCAGTTCACCCCCCGTGCATTGTTAACGCCCGGGAATCGCGCGATAGTGCACACCATGATGAACGTGATGAACGCATGGAGAGTGGCAATGAAGGGGACGCGAACGAGCCAAGAAGGCGACCGAGATCGGTCCAATCGTCGCGTCCTCGCAGGCGGAGGGCTCTCGGCGGTCCTCTGGGGACCTGGACCGGGGGTGGATTGTAAATGGCTTCAGAGTCAGTATCTTAGCCCGGTGGACCTGATGTCAAAGGGTAGTTCTAGGACTTTAGAACCAATTGACGGGCATCAGGAATCGTGATAAACCATGCGCGAGCTACCGGGTGTCCCACCTTGCAGAAACGAATTTCACTCCCGAAGCACTACCCACAACGAAAGGGAGATCTAAGAGGAACACATGGCAAAAGAAAGCGTCCAAAAGAAGCTTGAGCGCGTAAGACCACCGAGAGTGCATATCACCTATGACGTCGAAGTTGGCGACGCCATTGAGGTTAAGGAGCTGCCATTCGTCATGGGCATCTTCGCCGACCTCAGCGGCCAGCCGACGGATCCTCTACCAAAGCTGAAAGACCGTCGCTTTGTGGAGATCAACCCGGACAACTTCGATGGCGTGCTGGAAAGTTTCAAGCCACACCTGTCACTCGAAGTGGACAACAAGCTGAGCGACGAGGCGGACGCCGGGAAGATGAAGGTGGACCTGGACTTCAAGAGTCTTGACGATTTCGATCCGGCCAATGTGGCAAAAAATGTCAAACCACTGAAGCAACTTCTTGATCTTCGCGAGAAGCTGGGCAGCTTGCGCGGTGCTCTGCAAGGGAACGACAAATTCGATGACCTTTTGATGGAAGCCGTCGGCAACACGCAGAAGGCGGACCAGTTGAAGAAAGAGATGGAAAAAGAAAAGCCTGCGGGAGGCTCAGATGAGTAAGGCGGAGAAGGCGTCGGCTTCGGCCGCAGAAGCCAAAACCACAGAAGGAAGCCTGCTCGATCAGATCGTGACCTCTGGGCGGTTTGGCGCTGAGCAGTCCGCACGGGAACGCGGACGGGATATGGTGAAAGAGTTCGTCGCGCAGGTTCTGGAAGGCGAGATGAAGCTCTCGCGCGACGCGGATGCCACCATCAATGCGCGTATCGCGCAGATCGACCACCTCATTTCGCTGCAATTGAATGAAGTGCTGCATCACCCCGCGTTTCAGAAGCTGGAAGCGAGCTGGCGCGGCATCAAGTACCTGATGGATCAGAGCGAAACGGGAACGATGCTGAAGCTGCGAGTGTTCAACGCCAACAAAAAGGAACTGCTGCGAGATTTGCAGCGCGCTCCGGAATTTGACCAGAGCCAGGTGTTCAAGAAAGTCTATGAAGATGAATTCGGGATCTTCGGCGGCGAGCCCTTCTCGGCGCTCCTCGGCGACTACGAATTCAGCAAACACCCGGAGGACATGGAGTTTCTTGAGAGGATTTCACAAGTGGCGGCGGGCGCGCACGCACCTTTCTTGACGGCGGCCGCTCCGGAACTGCTGAATCTGGATAGCTTCGCGCAGTTGGGCGATCCGCGGGACATCGCCAAGATTTTTGACACCGTGGAATACGCGAAATGGAAGTCTTTCCGAGCGAGCGATGACTCCCGCTACGTCGGCTTGGCTATGCCGCGAGTGCTGATGAGGCTTCCCTACGGCAAAGAAACCAAGGCCGTTGAGGAATTCAACTTTGAAGAGGGCGTGGACGGCACGGATCACTCCAAGTACCTGTGGGGCAACGCGGCTTATGCTTTGGGCGCGCGCCTGACGCAGGCATTTGCGAAATTCGGATGGTGCGCGGCAATCCGCGGAGTGGAAGGCGGAGGGTTGGTCGAGGGACTTCCGGCTCATACGTTCCGCACCGATGAAGGGGACGTTGCTCTGAAGTGCCCCACGGAAATCGCCATCACAGACCGCCGCGAAAAGGAGCTTGCCGACCAGGGGCTGATCCCTCTTGTTCACTGCAAGGGAACGGATTACGCGGCGTTCTTTAGCGTGCAATCCGCCAACAAGCCGAAGAAGTACGACAAGCCGGAAGCCAATGCGAACGCGCGGCTCTCCGCTCAAATGCCCTACATTCTGGCGATCTCGCGCTTCGCGCACTTCCTGAAAGCGATCATGAGAGACAAAATCGGCAGCTTCATGTCCCGTAAGGATTGCGAACAATTCCTGAACCGGTGGATCAGCCAGTATGTGGTCCTGGATGACACGGCATCCGCCGCGGCGAAGTCTCAATACCCGCTTCGAGAGGCACGCGTGGACGTGGAAGAAGTTCCGGGCAAACCCGGCGTCTATCGCGCGATTGCTTTCCTCAGGCCCCACTTTCAGCTGGATGAGCTCACTGTTTCGTTGCGGCTGGTGGCTGAGCTTCCGAAGTCATCCCGAGGGTAATTTTTGGTAGCGGAGATTTCGCTGCCCGACTGGCGGAACTCTTCGCTTTCCAAGTTTTAAATAACACGATTGAAGGAGGAAAAATCGATGGCATTCGATGCATATTTGAAGCTGGATGGAGTAGAAGGCGAGTCTCAGAAGGAAGGCCACACGAAAGAGATCGAGCTCACGAGCTGGAACTGGGGCGGGAGCAACAGCGGTAGCTTCGCCCACGGCAGCGGCGGCGGCACGGGAAAGTATTCGACCAACGATCTTTCTTGTTCGGCTTACTTGAGCAAGGCGTCTTCCAAGCTCTTTCAGGCTTGCACGAAGGGAACCCATATTGACAAGGGAGTTGTCGCCGTTCGCAAGACGGGTGGCGATGCCAAACCGTACGACTATCTCAAGGTAACGCTCGAGCATTGCCTGGTTTCTTCCTACTCGACCGGCGGCGGATCCGGAGGTGAGGAAATGGGCACGGAACAGTTCAGCCTGAACTTCTCGAAGATCACGTTCGAGTACTTCGTTCAGGACGCCTCGAAGGGCACTGTGTCCTCCACCGGCGCCGTCAGCTACGACCTGGCAAAAGCACAGGCTGCCTAAACGACGAAGAGTCCGTCGAATCCTATCTGGGTCGCGCCCGGCCTTCGCAAAGAGGTCCGGGCGCTACTCATCCGCGTTTCACCGCGGTTGCGAGACGCGCGCTTGAGAGGAACGTCTGATGACCGCTCAACAGTTATTGCAAGCCGGCAAGCTCGACGAAGCCATCCAAGCCATAAGCGCCGAAGTCAGGGATAACCCGCAGGACGTCAAACGGCGCACCTTTTTGTTTGAGCTTTTGTGTTTCGCCGGGGATTACGACCGTGCTGAAAAGCATCTGGATCTCGCTGCGCAGGGGAGCCAGACGGCCGAGATGGGCGCGCTGCTCTATCGCGCGGCGCTGCACGCGGAAAGAGCGCGCCACGACCTTTTCGCGAAGAAGCAGTATCCCCTGCCGAAAAGCACCGTAGGGCTCGGCGAAATCTCCGTCAGCATCAATGGTAAAAAATATCTTTCCCTGAGCGATGCCGACCCGCGCATCGGCTCAAACCTCGAAGTTTTTGCCGGCGGAAGCTATATGTGGGTTCCCTTTGCGCTGCTCACGTCCGTTGAGATTGCGCCCCCCAAGCGGCTGAGAGATTTGTTGTGGCTTCCGGCAAAAGTGCGCACTTCGGATGAATTTGAGGAGCGAGAGCTGGGAGAAGTCCTGCTCCCCGTGCTTACTCCGTTCGCAGGGCAGCACGCGGATCAGAATGTACGTTTGGGCCGCGCGACGTTGTGGGAAGAAACTCCCGAAGGGGAAACCATTCCTATCGGCCAGAAAATGCTGCTTGCAGACGACGAGGAGTGGCCGATTCTCGAAATTCGCAATCTCCAAATTGCGATGGCGCAAGCGGCCTCGTAACACCCATGCCCCTTCCTGAAGGCCTCCTGAACCCCATCCCCGGCGAAAATCCGAGCGGAAAGAATCTTCGATACGATCCGGTATACGACAAAATCCGCGAAGCGCGCCGCGAAGAAGAAGCTTTGGAGCAGGGGGACTGGTCTTACGCCATCAAGAAGGCGGATTACCCGCTCGTCATAAAGTTAGCCACCGACGTTCTTTCCACGAAAAGTAAGGATCTGCAGATTGCAGCGTGGCTAACGGAAGCAGCGCTGTTCCGCGATCACGTTGCCGGTCTGCGCGAAGGCCTCGATCTTTTGAAGGGCATGCTCGATACTTTTTGGGAATCGATGTATCCCGAACTCGAGGAGGATGACCTGGAGATTCGAGCCGCTCCTCTTTCTTGGGTGGGTTCC
>Ga0209447_10000007_pt1 | contig 62404 bp, 53 predicted proteins | sample BogFormECP04_OM3_FD_188243 | JGI IMG/M metagenome (GOLD analysis project Ga0209447, IMG submission 188243) | Bog forest soil microbial communities from Calvert Island, British Columbia, Canada - ECP04_OM3 (SPAdes) (version 2) | ecosystem: Environmental > Aquatic > Freshwater > Wetlands > Bog ... | reverse complement strand
CGGGTGATTAGGGGGATGTTGGCGTCGAGGCAGAGTTGGGCTACTAGGGAGTCGGCGAGGCGGGCGCGGCGGCGTTTGGCGAGGACTTTTGAGCGGAGAGTGGCGGCGCGGTGCCAGAAGCCGGGTTCGAGGTCGATTAGGGGGAGATCCGAGAGGCTTGCGGCTACTTCTGGCGGGAGGCTTGGGTCGCTTAGGAGTTCGGTTAGGACTACCGGGAGCATTGTTACTTGATGGTCCTGGAGGGATTTTTTCAGGAGGAGGACGTCGTCGCCTGGATTGCCGTTCAGGAAGGCTACCCAGGTGCTGGTATCGGCGGTGACCATTTCTTATTTCGATTGAGGGCGGCTTGATCAGCGGTCGTCTTTTAGTTGTTGCCAGGTGCGGGAGAAGCGGACTTTGCCCTGGAATTTGAGGAGGCGGTCGTAGGCGCGTGTGGCGGCGAGGAGTTGGAGGCCGGTGCGGACGGTTTGGGTGATGCCTTTGCCGCTGGCGCGCTGGGCTTTTTTCAGGAGGTCTGGGGGGACTTCAACCGTTATTTTGCGCGGGCTGGCCATGCGTCATTCTACCATAGTTGGGACTGGTGGGAGGTATGGTATTTATGGCGACAACGAACAGGATGCTTGGAGTGGAATGTTTTTCTTAACGCAGAGTTCACAGAGGGCGCAGAGAAGAGAGATTTTTCACTGCGCAGCTCGACACGTTCGCCTCTTAAAACCGCTCCGGGACGCAAAAACCGCGCAGGAGCGAACGTGAGAGAAAAGGCGTCGGGCTGCTCCGTGCCCATCGCAGCTCCCTTCGTTCGTCGGGGTAAACAGGGTATGCAAAATGAGAGTGGGAGACCAGGGACTGTCCGCCGCCCCCCAACGGGGAATCGCTAGGCGAGCTCGCCTGTCAGGAACTGCGGCTCACCATTTCCGAAGCTCCAGTCGGCGGCGGTGTTTTCGACGATGCAAGTCATTACGTCACTCGGCGCGATCGACGAAGATTTCGAGAGTTCCTCGGTCAGCTCTTTGTAGAGCCTGCGCTTGAGAATTTCTTCGCGCTGCTTACTGAATACGGTGATGACCACTACCTTATCGGTGCGCGGAATCGCGAGGCCGGTATCCTGAACGATGAAATGGCCCTTGGGATGGGCGTGGTAAACCTGATAGCGGTCACGCTCCGGAATGTGAACAGCTTTTACGACCGCGCGGTGAACGGCGTCGAGCAGTGTTCTTACTTCGGCATCGCTCCGTCCCTCAAACGCGTCAATTCGTACTAACGGCATGTTGTCGTTCTCCTTTTAGGCAATGAACAGGCTGACGAGAAGTTCCGCTTGTAAGCCCTCGATGCGGACGCGAATCACGGATGGGCCGATCGCGCCCGGGATAGCCAACAAAGCATGGAAATCCGCGGCCAGCGTGACTTTGATGCGCTGCCCCTGACCCGCGATGTCACGGATTGTTGCGTCGGTGGCAAATGTGCGAAGAGCACGGGAATCGGAGCCTGCGGGTTACCAGTGGAGGGATTGGGCTGCCTGGAGCATTTGTTGGGCGCGGGGGCGGACGCGGATGTCTTCGGTGAAGTTTTCCCAGCGGACTATGCCGGAGCGGTCGACTAGGAATTCAGCGGGGCGGGAGATGTCGTGCTCTTCGGGGCTGGCGGCTTTGTGCAGCAGGTCGTAGCGGCGGATTGCTTCGGTTTGGGGATCGCTGAGGAATGTGAACGCGTAGCCTTGTTTTTTACGCAGATTTTCGGAGACTTCGGGGGCGTCTACGCTGATGGCTACGGGGCGCACGCCTTGCGCTGCGAACTCTGGAAGACGCTCTTGAATGCCTCGCAACTCGAGGTTGCAGAAAGGTCACCAGTAGCCGCGGTAGAAGACTAGCAGAACGGCTTTGGGCGGCGGCGCGCCTGCGGTCGCGGAGGCGGAGAAAAGTTGCGCGAGAGTGGTGGGTTGGCCGGTGCTGTCGGATAAGGTGAAATCGGGGACGTGCTGGCCGACTTGCGGGGCGCCGCCGGAACTGGGGAGTTTGCGTGCGCCGACGAAAAAGAGTGTCGAGGCCGCGACGAGCAGAATGGCCAGGACGGTGACGATCGAGCCCCAGATTTTGCCTTTGTGGATTTGCGGTTGGCGGAAGGCGCGAACCAGGCCAATCAGAAGGAAAACCAAGGCCAGTATGGGCAAGGCGAAGATCACCCACGGAAGCAGAGCGGGGGAAAGTCTGAAGAAGGAGAGCACGTTGCTGAGGATGGCGAGCAGGAGGAAGGCGAGGCCTGCCCAGAGCATGCGGTTGGATTGTTTTTGGGATTGGTCGGGCACGGGGAGGCAAAGACTAGCATGGACGGAGTGGGTGGGCAAATGGGCTCCGGGGCTAGCCGCAGCGAAGATTGAAGAGCACAGGCAGGAGTGCCCTTCGCAGCTCTGGGGATCAGGGTGCAAAAGAGTGGGGACGCGCTGAATCGCGCCCCTACACGCGGGAGAGAAGAGCAAAGATAACGCAGAGACGCAGAGTTAACAGAGATTCGCAGAGAGATTGGCTCAGGGAATGAGGTAGCGAACAGGGCCGAGGTGCTGCGTTGAAGTGAAAGATTTTTTCTTAACACAGAGTTCGCAGAGGACACAGAGAAGAACAGTCACCCTCGGAAGGATGACCCTACCTGAGGTAGCCCCAGTTGTGGAGTTTGTCGGAGTCTTCGACCCAGCGGTCGCCTATGTCGGTGCGGTAGTACATGTTGGCGATCATTATGTTTTTTATGCGGGAATAGGCCTGGGCTTTGGCTTGGATCATGGTTTGGCCTGTGCCTACTACGATTAGGACTATGCCGCTGGTGCCGGCTATCAGCCACTGGCCTTTTACTTCTTTTACGTCTTCTATGTGGACGCCTTCATAGTTTGGTTTCTTGAAAACTATTGCGCCATTTTTGGAGAAGGATTCGAAAGTTGGTTCGTCGTCGAAGGGGAATGGGGGGACTACGATGCGGACGCCGATTTGGAAGCCGCTGCGCGTGCGCCACTTGGGGTCGGCGCCTGTGGCTAGCTCCCAGAAGAGGTCGGCCATGGGAGTTAGCATGCCTTCTTGCTGGATGCTGATTGTTGGGTAGCCGAAGCGGCTGGTGAATTCTAACGGGTAGATGCCGTTGTTGTTGACGATGCAATTGAGGTCGATGTAGCCGACGTAGCCTTCTTCGGCTAGCTTGGGCTCCATTTTTAGCAGGGTTTGGTTGAAAAGGCGGTTGGGCTCGGCCCAGAACATGCTGGTGCCCATTTCGCCTGTGGGCGGGCCGAGGTTGCCTGGGAAGAGTTTTTTGTGCTCGAAGTTGATGTTCACCGGGAAGAAGAATTTTTTGCCGTTGAAGAAGGCGCCTACGGCCACTTCTACGCCGGTGACGCGGCGCTGGAGTTGGAAGACTTTGATTTCTTCGGAGAAGGCGCGCTTGTAGGCTTCGAGCATGCGGACTACGTCGTCGCCGTCTTCTTCTTCGCCTACGAAGAGGCGGCGTTTTACGTTTTGGGCTTCGCCGCTGGGCTTGATGACGTAGCGGTCGGGATTTTTCATTACGAATTCGATGGCGGGATCGAAGGAGTCAAAATCCTGGTAGGGGATGATGTTGACGCCGGCTTTTTTTAGCTCTTCCTGGCCGAAGGAGCGGTCGTCTTCGAGGCGATCGGTGTATTCAGAGCCGCCGATTACGGGTTTGCCTTGGGCGCGGAGGGCCTGGGCTCTGGCGCCCTGGCCGAGGGTGTCATCGAAGACGATAATGTCGGCCCACTTGGTGTCGCGTTCCCAGTCTTTAGATTTTGGAACGAAGCCGTCGGCAATGTCACGCTCTTTTTCGGCTTCAATGTAATAGCGAACGTCGTGGCCTTCTTTGAGGACTTGCCAGGCGATGTCACCGATGAGGCCGGAGAGAGAGACGAAGAGAAATTTGCGTTTGTCCATTTAGGATGTGGCTGGTGGCCTGGCTCCTCGGAAGGGAGAGAGTATAGCAGCGAGAGAGCGGAGGGAGGTTGTTACAATTTGTTGAAAGTTGTGGAGGCGCATGCGCATCGGGGGAGGCAACGCCCAGAGGCAAAAGCGGTCATCCTCAGAAGGATGACCCTACCCAGGCAACCTTTGGGGATGAAATTGTGCATCACAGAGGGTGGGGTTAGACGGCCGGGGGCGCGTGGTCGGTACCTGTCCGGGCGGGCAAAGTTCTTGCTCCACCTGTCCTTTAGTTCAGGTTATAATCGGGAATGCCGCCGGTCGAAGGGCGGGACGTGTTAGATTCCAGTGGATTTAGTCGAGGTTTGCGGCGAGGAATCCAAGATTCGCGAGAGAGGTGAAGTTTGGGCCAAATTGTGAGTGGTGCGACCTCAAAGCTGAGAGTAATAGGTGTGGCGAGCTGCCTTCTGGCAGGGATGTTTTTGCTGGGTGCTGCGAACTGCGATGCGCAGATCCTGCACAAAAAGAAAAAGCTCGATAAGTCCACCGGCGCGGACAACAACGCGCAGCCTGACAAGATTTTGTATGACCGGGCGATGGACGACGTCAAGCACGGGCGGCAGGAAGTCGGGCGGTTGAACCTGCAGACGCTGATCAATACGTATCCGGACAGCGAGTATCTGGCGAAGGCGAAGCTGGCGATCGCGGACTCGTACTTCAAGGAGGGCGGGACGTCGAACCTGGCGCTGGCCGTCTCCGGTTACAAAGACTTCATTGTATTCTTCCCGTTTTTGCCGGAAGCGACGTACGCGCAGATGCAAGTGGCGATGACGCACTACAAGCAGATGGAAAAGCCCGATCGGGACAGGACGCAGGCGCGGGACGCGGAAGACGAGTTTCAGATTTTTCTGCAGAAATATCCGAACGACCCCCTGGCGCCGCAGGCGCAACAGCATTTACGGGAAGTGCAGGAAGTGCTGGCAGAGGGCGACTACCGCATCGGCTACTACTACTACATGAAGGGCGACAAGAGGGCGGCGGCCACGCGGCTGTTGAGCGTGGTGAACCGGTATCCGCTGTACAGCAAGTCTGACCGGTCGCTGTGGATGATGGCGGATATTTTCGAAAAGAGTGAGCACAAAGAAGTGGCTTCGCTTTATTACGCGAGAATCGTAAGGAATTATCCGTTGTCGGCCATGGCGGGTGGAGCGAAGGACAAGCTGAAAGCGCTTGGATCGCCGATCCCGCAAGCAGATCCAAACGCGGTGAAGTGGATGACGGCGGAGCAGAATACTCCCCGGCCGCGCACGAGCCTGGTGAAGAAGCTGCCGGCGCTGCTGAGTAACGGACCGGGCGTGGAGATGCTTACGGCGGCGAGGAACGGAACGCCCACCATGGAGCCGGAATCGGACAGCCTGTCGACGGCGGATTTGTTGTCGGGTGGATCGAAATCGCTGCTTGCTGGTAAGGGCGGAGGCACTACGGGATTAGTGGCTAATATTACTGCGGGAGGGTCAGGCTCGACGGCGAGCGCAGAAACGGTAGGCGGCACGGACAGCGCGACGCCACCGGCTGACGGGGCGGCGGCCGAACCAGCTACGACGGAGCAGCCTAAGGAGGCACCGGCAGAAACGCCAGCAGTTGCGGCAGCGGCGGGCAACACTGGGAGCGACGCGGCCGCGAAGAATCCTCCGGCAACAGGAAGCACGACGGGAGGCACAACGGAAACTCCTGCGAAGAGCGATGCTGCCGCACCGGGGACAGAAGCGAAGAGCGACACGGCTCCGGCGGATGCAGCGCCAGCAGCGGATGCAGCGAAAACCGGTGACGCGCAGAGCGGCGATTCGAAAGACAAGAAGGAATCGAGCAGCAAGAAGAAGAAGGGGCTGCGCAAGCTGGTGCCCTGGTAGTCCGCTTCAGCAAACATTTAAAACTCAAGTTGGCAATGGGGTGCGGCGATCGCCGCACCCCTTGTTTTTTGCGAGTGGATGAGTTTCCGGTGGGCGTTTATCAGGAGCTGGGGCTCTACGTGGTTTTGCCTTACTTTCCGGCGTGGAAGCCCTGAGCGCGAAAATAAGTTCGGCAAAACTTCCAAAGAAGTAGCCTTCCCATGTAGAATCCTCCGCGAACCCAGTCCCGCTTTAAGAGAATTTCCGTGAACTACGCGCGCGTCGCTCTCGCGTTTCTCGGCGCCACCGTCGCCTATTTCGGTTGCGGCTTCGTCATATTCGCCAAAGGAGGCCGTGCTCACTCGGCCTGTAACACCCTCCAAACAAGGAAAACGTAGTGGTTGAAAAAGCAAAATCTGGTCCCCAAATCGTTCTTTACTTCCTTGCCGCGGGATTCTTGATTCCTTGCCTGATATATTTTGTGATGTCACTCGGTGCGCAGGTCCAAGGCTGGATCCCGCTGGTACTGTGGCCGACTATGATTCTGCTAATATTGGCCCTTAATACCAGCGAAACCGTAGCTTTTTTGATCTCAGCAGTGGCGAACATGGTCGTCTACAGCCTTTTGGGAGTAGTAGTTTCCTTTTGCTATCGCCGCTTCCGATCTCGACGAGCTGGTTGATCCCCCGCTTCTCCCGTAAGCGCGTTAATCAGGACCTACTCTTGGCCATGACTTCCGGATTGCCAACCACTGGGTTTTGAACTGAGCAGCGTCCACCACAACCTCAAAGAGGGATTCGATCGCGAACATCTTCAAGAGGAACTGCCGATTTCGGGAGGTTGCTGATGTTGCCAGGGCAAGTCGAAAGTGCCGGTGTGACCAACGAACAAAGTCGAGAGTACCCGATATCGGGGGGAGTGTAGACTCCAACGATTCGTAAAATGCGTTCTTCTGTCTCTGGATCTCTGCACTTTGCGCTGCGGCAAGAGAGAACTGCGACGCGAGATCGTCGATCATCGCCTTATCGCTGCTGCCAATATATGCGGCGAAGCGCTCTCGGGGAGCGTAATTCCGGCTCTCCGGAAAGCCTCTCGTTTGGAGCGCTCATGGAGCGCTTCTGAATCGACAAGAACTCCGTCCATGTCGAAGATCAAAGCTGCGGGTCTCAATGCGCACCCTATGCCATGTTCCCCAGCTGCTAAACCTACGCCTCGGACGGTGGCGCATCGCCGGACACCCTCAGTGGCAGTAAGGCGGCAGTCTCCACTCCGGCTCTTCCCGCATCACGCCCGCTTCGTAGCACTGAAACTGCTGATCGATCATTCGTTGTTGGTTCCTGTTTCGTTGCAATTGCGCCCGAAGCGCGTCCGGATCGCTGCTTCCGCTTCCGGCGGGAGCCGGCGGCGAATTGTAAGGCATAAGCATCTGCCTTAGCGCAGCCGGATCCACTCGATAGCTGGCCAACACGGCCTCCGCGGTCGCACGCTCCTGCTTCGCCAGACTAGAGGGGACTTCGGCGTCAATGAGAACCAGCTTAAAGATGCCCCCCGCGTCCACCGGTAACGTGCAAAATACCGTCTCGAATGTTACGGGCCCGTTCAACCCGTCGAGTGTTCCAATGAACTTGCCGCAATCAGCGATTGTTTTCGCGATCGGAATAGCCGCCGCGGAAAGAATCTGGACGTTCGCCGAATGAGGGCCTCCTGTGGTCAGTGCCTGCCACAGCATCAGGAATTTCTGCTGCAGCGTGGCCGAGCTGGGCATCGCCATCGTGACCGGGGGACTGCCCTGCATTTTGGCTTGAAACGGACCGTCCTTCACGTAAGCTCCGATTCCGAGGTTAATGGCCTCACCGTTCGGTCCCCTGATTTGAATCACGGTCTTCGCGCCTTGGATCACCTTCCAGCCGTCGGGCACTCCGGCCGAGGCAGTTTTGTCGGGCGTTGAATACGGAGTCAACGTAGCGGCTGCGGCTCCGCCTGCTGGCGCGCCTCCTTGTGGCGCGGCTTGCCCCAGAAGTGCGGCCCCCGCAAATCCGAATGCTGCCGCAACGGAGACGATCCGCACCGCAGTCCATTGACGATGTTTGATCACGGTTGATCTCCTAAAAGGAATCCGTCGGCAAATTAGAATACACATCGGACTTAATCGTGGCTAGCGCATCGCAAAATCCCGGTTGGTCGTGCGAGCTCAACCGAAACTTACGCTCTGCCATTTTCGCGGGCGAAAATGAGGATGGAAAGGGTCGAAAAGACCATATTCATTTCCGACACACAGCTACTGCGTTGCGATTGACGAGGCACACGCCGGGTGCTCAAATACTTGGGAGTCTTGAATTATGGCCGAAGATGTGCCGGCCGGCGGTTGATGCCACCGCGAAGCGGTGGACGCGATAAGAACGGATGAAGAGCATCCGGAGGGTGTTTGGTGGCCAGAATCCTCGTTGCCGACGATAACAGCAACATACAGAAGATGGTGGGGCTTGCCCTGAAAGATCAGGGCATCGACGTCGTTGCCGTGGGCAATGGTGAAGCCGCGGTGCGGAAAATTTCTGATATAAAGCCCGACCTGGTGCTTGCCGATGTGTTCATGCCGGTGCGAAACGGGTACGAAGTTTGCCAGTATGTGAAAACAGACCCTTCGCTTGCGCACATTCCGGTGATTTTGCTGGTGGGAGCGTTTGATCCGCTGGACGAACAGGAAGCGCAGCGAGTGGGCGCGGATGGAGTTTTGAAGAAGCCGTTTGTGCCGCCTGATCCGCTGATTTCCATGGTGAAGTCCGCGCTGGCGCGAGCAGGAGTGGTGATTGGCGGGGCGCCTGCGCCGCCGAAGGAAGAAGAGCCGAGACGGGTTGCGGAAATGCTGGCGCCGCGGCCGCAGCCGACGCCTGCTCCCGTGGAAGAGTTCCCATCTGTTGACAGCGAACCGGTACCCGCGGAGATATCCAGCCGCCCAGCGCCGGTACGGATTGATGCGGGCTCGCAGCCGCTGGCGTTCGGAAATCTGCTGGAGACGCCAGTGGCCGGTCAAGAGCAGGAAGATGACATAGCGTTCGCAGCCACGGCGCGTCCGGAGTTGGAGCGCGACTGGAAGGGTGGAGACAAGGAAGACGAAGTTGAAGAAGAAGAGGAAGACGAGAAGAGCGCTTCCTGGCGCCGCGATGCGGGCGGCGAAGCGATGGAGGAAGAGCCAGCTGCAAGTAAGGTGAAGGATTGGCGCGAGACGGCGTTTTCTGAAGGACCGGCGCGGAAGATGCGGGATGATTCATGGGCGCCGCAAAAAGAGATTTCGCGATTTGAGGAAGCGGCGCAGACGGAGCAGAGCGTAGGGACTTATGTGACGGAAGCTCCGGTGGAGGCGGCCGCGGAGACGAGAGTGGATACTCCGAAGGCTGGGCCATTTTCGGTAGACGCATGGGCTTCGGCGTTGGAGCCAAAGACGGCAGTGGAAGTGGCGCCGCTGCAAATGCCCGCGCCTCAAGAACAACAGTTTGTGGAAGAAGTCCGGACAGCAGCGCCAAGCGTAGTGCAGGCTGAGGCACCAGTGGCGGTCCCGGCCGAGGTTCCAGTCAGCGCGTCAGTGAATACGGCGGCAGCGCCGGAAGCGGTGAAACCCGCGGCTGGCGGTTCGTGGTTTTCGTCGGTGCCGAGCCCGTGGGATGCGGAAGCGCAGAAAGCATCTCAGCTTGCTACCACCTGGGATGCTCCCGCGGCGGCCGAGCCTGCGGCTCCTTCGGGTGCGTATTCGGCGGAACCGATCTTAGAGACGGCTCAAGAAGAAGTGCATGAAGATGTGGCGAAAGTAGATCCCGGTGCGACGGTGGACAATCTTGCGCCAGCCTTGAGCGCCGACGTGAAAGCCAAAGTAGAAGAGGCGGCGTTACCGGCGGCGACCGTGGAAGCGATTCGCGAAGAAGCGCATCAAGTGGCGGAAACTGCCGTGCAGGAAGCGCCTCCGGTGGTGGCAACTGCAAAGGCTCCGGAGTCCAGCATGGAAGACATGGTGGCCAAGGTGCTGTCGAAGATGAGCCCGGAGATGTTGCAGGCCGTTACGCGAGAGATATTGAAGCCGGTGGTGGAAGCGATGGTTCGAGAAGAACTGAACACGAAGAAGTAGCAGTTCCCTACCCTGAAAAATTATTTCCGCATTCGATGAAAATGAGGGGCGTTTGCACGCCCCTTTTTTCGTTATAGACCGCCGGTGATGCGAACGGTTTCGCCGGTCATGTATTTGGAGTCGGAAGAGGCCAGGTACACGACGGTGGGAGAAATGTCGTCGGGCTGGCCGACGCGTGCTAGCGGGGCGGTCGACTCGACATATTTGCGGAAGTAGCCCTCGTCGTTGCCCTGGGTTATGACGCCTTCGGTGATGATCAAGCCGGGGTTTATGGAATTGACGCGAATCTTGCGTGCGCCGAGTTCCTTAGAGAGGATGCCTGTGATGGCATCCACGCTGGCTTTGGTGGCGGTGTAGATTGAAGTGTTAGGAGGCAGCATGGTGCTAACGCCAGAGCTGATGTTGATGACGCTGCCACCTTCGGGGCCGAAGAGCGGAAGGGCTTCCATGGTGGTGAGCAGAAGGCCGAGTACGTTGAGATTGAAGTGGCGGTGGAAAAGTTCTTCGGTGGTACCTTCGAGAGGGGCGAATTCATAGACGCCGGCGTTGTTTACGAGAATGTTGAGCTTGCCGTAGGCTTTTTTGGTTTCTGCCATGAGGCGCTTGATGTCGGCGTGTTTGGAGACATCGCCTTGCACGGCGATGGCTTTGCCGCCTTTGGAGGTAATTTCGGCGACGACGCGGTCTGCGCCTTCTTTGCTGGACGCGTAATTCACGACCACTGAGGCGCCTTCCGCGGCGAGCGCTTTGGCCATTCCCGCACCTAGACCTTTGGAAGCGCCTGTTACGATAGCGACTTGACCCGGGAGTTTGCCCATACTTTTCTCCGTTTCCAGACTGCACCTTAATCTAAAGATCGTGACCTTCCATCTGATATGCGGGAGTGCAGGAAAGGTGCGTCGAAGGACGATAGTTGCAGGATTGTAATCCCGAGGCAAAATGGATAGAAACTCTGGAAAAAGACGTGCGAAGCATAGCGTCGTCGAATTGACGGGGTTGGATTTTGCACCGTATAGTCAAAGATTGCTCTGAACGAATTTTAGTTGCAGGGTGGGTGGGGCAAGCCCCACCCCTACGATACGAGAAAAACGCCACGGGGAGATGCGACTGTAATGGCACGAGAGATTGCCAAGGCTTACGAACCGCAGCTGATTGAGCCGCGCTGGGCGGAGTATTGGGTGAAGGAAGAGCTGTTTAAGGCTGATCCTGGCGCGCCGGGGCCTGCGTTTTCCATTGTGATTCCACCGCCGAATGTGACTGGGTCGCTGCACATCGGGCACATGCTGGACCATACGGAGATTGATATTTTGACGCGGTGGCACCGGATGCGGGGATACAACACGTTGTACCTGCCGGGAACCGATCATGCGGGGATTTCGACGCAGCGCGTGGTGGTGCGGCAGCTTTCGGAACAAGGGATTGATTACCGGACGCTGGGGCGCGAGGAGTTTGAGAAGCGCGTTTGGAAATGGAAAGAAGAGAGCGGCGGAAAAATTACCGAGCAGATGAAGCAGATTGGGGAGAGCTGCGACTGGTCGCGGGAGAAATTTACGCTGTCGCCGGAGCTTTCGCGCGTGGTGCGCAAAGTTTTTGTGCAGCTGTACCGGGAAGAGTTCATTTACCGGGCGACGCGGTTGGTCAACTGGTGTCCTGAGTGCATGACGGTTTTGAGCGATTTGGAAGTGCTGCACGAGGAGCGGCAGGGGCAGCTGTGGTACATGCGCTATCCGGTAGAGGGGGGTGGGGAGTCGATTGTGGTGGCTACTACGCGGCCGGAGACCATGCTGGGCGATACGGCTGTGGCCGTTAATCCGGAGGACGAGCGGTATCGGGGGCTGATCGGAAAAACTGTGATTTTGCCACTGGTACAGCGGAGAATTCCGATCATTGCGGATGCGATGGTGGACCGGGAATTCGGAACGGGGGCGGTGAAGATTACCCCGGCGCACGACCCGAACGATTTTGAAGTGGGCAAGAGGCATGGACTTGCGGAAATTGATGTGATGACTCCGGAAGGGCGAATGAACGCGGCGGCCGGGGCTTATGCGGGAATGGACCGGTTTGTAGCGCGGAAAAAAGTGGTGGCGGACCTTGAGGCGGCCGGGCTGATTGAGAAGATTGCGCCGCATGTGAGCGCCATCGGATTATGCGAGAGGAGCAAGACCGTCGTCGAGCCGCGCATCATGACGCAGTGGTTCTGCAAGATGAAGGATTTGGCGGCGCCTGCGATTCAGGCGGTGCGGGAGTACGAGCCGGGAAAAGAAAACACGATTCAGATTGTTCCGGACAACCGGCGGCAGGAGTTTTTGAACTGGCTGGACAATATTCGCGATTGGACGCTTTCGAGGCAGTTGTGGTGGGGGCACCGGATTCCGGCGTGGTATTGCGGGGATTGCGCGGAAGTGATTGTGGCGGAAGAGGCGCCGAGCACGTGCGGAAAATGCGGGTCGCGGAAATTGACGCAGGATCCGGATGTGTTGGATACGTGGTTTAGTTCGGGGCTTTGGCCATTCTCGACATTGGGATGGCCGGAGAAGACGGCGGATTTTGAGAAATACTATCCGACGAGCCTGTTGATTACGGGATACGACATTTTGTTTTTCTGGGTGGCGCGGATGGCCATGCTGGGGATTCATTTCACGGGGAAAGTGCCGTTTCGGGCGGTTTATTTGCACTCGCTGGTGAGGACTGGCAGCGGGGAGAAGATGTCCAAGTCCAAGGGGACGGGCCTTGATCCGGTGGTGCTGAATCAGCAGTACGGGACGGATGCAATGCGGTTTTGCCTGGCGTCCATGGCGGCACCGGGGACGGATATTGTGCTGTCGGACGACCGGTTGGGCAGCGCGCGGAATTTTGCGAATAAGATCTGGAATGCGGCGCGGTTTTTGTTTGTGAATTTGGAGAAGTTTGAGCAGGGTGGAACGGCGATGGAGGAGTTGGCAGCGCCGGAGGTGAGGGCGGGGGCGCCGTATGCGTTCGAAGGGACGGTGCCACTGGCGGATGCGTGGTTGTTTTCGCGGCTGGCGAGCATCACGACGCAAGTGAACGAGGCGCTGGCGAATTACCGGTTTCATGAGGCAGCGCAGGGGGTGTACCAGTTTTTCTGGGGAGATTTTTGCGATTGGTATATCGAGTGGGTCAAGCCGGAACTGCAGAACTCGAATCGCGAACGCGCGGTGGTGGCGTGGAAGAATCTGTTTGCGGGATTCGACGCGGCGCTGCGGCTGTTGCATCCGTTTATGCCGTTTTTGACGGAGGAGCTGTGGCATCAGTTGCCGCAAGCGAGCGGGGCGAAGTCGATTGCGCTGGATCGGTATCCGGAGGCGCAACAGAAATGGCAGAACTCTGCTGCGCTCGAAGAGTTTGAGATGCTTCAGTATCTGATCACCTCAGTGCGAAACATTCGTGCGGAACAAAAGATCGATCCAAAGAAAAGGGTTGCGGCCGAACTGCTACCTCGGGACTCAGCGATCAAAGAACTTGTGGAACAAAACCTTGAGACGATAAAACGACTGGCATTTTTGTCGGACCTTCAGATGGTTACCGAGAGGCTCGGCGTTGGTGGGGCGATACGCTCGACACCACGGTTCGACGTTCGCATTCCCTTTGACGAGATAGTCGATCCTCGGGTTGAGTTGGCGCGATCGAAAAAAGATATTGAAGGACTTACAAAAGATATTGCTTCGAAGGAAGCGCAGCTAGGCAATGACACGTTTCGCAGCAAAGCTCCGGAAAGAATTATCAAGGGGATGGAAGCCACGTTGGAAGAACGTCGAATGGAACTGCGAAAGTTGACAGATCGCGTGGCCCAACTCGAAAAAGGCATTCCTTCCGGATACTAGTCGCGTGGATTTCTGGCATAACGGCCACAAAATCCCGTTAGCTTGTGGTCGAACTTGTAGAGACGTAAGCTTAGGCGGCGGACGGGGGCGTTGTTGGTAGGTTGAGGCTCGCACAGACTGAAGTCTGTGCTACATCGATGGCTCAAGAGACACTTCCGGGGACAACTGACAAGCGGTTGGCTGCGCTGCTTACCTTGCTGGCGGAGAACGCTACCGTTGTGAACAACGGGGCGCGGATTGCGCGGGAGATTGGGGTATCGCGCTCTACCGTGTGGCGATGGGTGGAGCGGTTGCGCGAGCTTGGTGTGCGCGTGAAGGGGCAGCCGCGGACTGGATATTATTTGGAGAAAGTGCCGGATATTTTGACGCCGGATATGCTGCGGCAGCGATTGAAGGGGAGCCTTTTCGGGAAGCGGATTTATCATTTTTTTAAGACGGATTCGACGAATCGCGTGGGGCTGGAGTTGGGGCATGGTGGGGAGGCGGAGGGCGCGGTTATTTTGGCGGAAGAGCAGACCGCGGGAAAAGGCCGGGCTGGGCGGTCGTGGCAATCGGATCGAGCGACGGGAATTTATGTGACTTTGCTTTTGCGGCCGCGGCTTGCGCCGGTGCAGGCGCCGCTTTTGACGATGATGGCTGGGCTTTCGGTGTACGCGGCGATTCAGGCGCAGACTGGGATTACGCCGGACCTGAAGTGGCCGAACGATTTGCTTCTACGCGGGAAAAAAGTGGGCGGGATTTTGACGGAGATGCATGCGGAGCCGTCGCAGGTGCGATTTGTGATTGTGGGGATTGGGTTGAATGTGAATCAGGAGAAATTCGCGGGGGATTTGGGAGCTACCGCGACTTCGCTGCGAATTGAGACGGGGAAACACGAGTCGCGGCTGGAATTGCTGGTGCGGTTGCTGCGCGAATTCGAGAACGACTACAATCGTTTTCTGCGCGAAGGGCCGGCTGGCGTGACACAGAAATTTGAGGCGGTCTCGAGTTACGCGCGAGGAAAACGCGTGCGGGTAACGAACGGCACCGGAAGTTTTGCGGGGACGACCGCAGGGCTCGGTCCGGAGGGATTGTTGCAGGTGAAGCGCGACGACGGGGAGCTGGTGACCGTTATTTCTGGCGACGTAACGGAGGCCCGGTAGATGTTGTTGACGATTGATGTCGGGAACACGAATACCGTGCTGGGAGTTTTTCGCGGCGAGGAGTTGATTGCCAACTGGCGATTGACGACGGCGCGGCAGCAGACCATCGACGAGTACGGCGTGCTGACGCGGAATTTGTTTACGATTGCGGGGTTAGACCGCGACGCGATTGGTGGCGTGATTATCAGTTCGGTGGTGCCGCCGGTGAATTGGACTTTGGCGGAGATGTCGCGGATTTATTTTGGGCAGAAGGCACTGTTTGTGGAAGCGGGTGTGAAGACGGGGATGGCGGTTCTGGTGGATAACCCGCTGGAGGTTGGGGCGGACAGGATCGTGAATGGAGTGGCGGCGTTCCATAAGTTTGGCGGGCCGTGCATTGTGGTGGATTTTGGGACCGCGATTACGTTTGATGCGATTTCGTCGAGGGGCGAGTATCTCGGCGGAGTGATTGCGCCCGGGTTGGGAATTGCTTCGGAGGCTTTGTTTGCTCGGGCGGCGCGGTTGCCGCGCGTGGAGATTAAGGATCCGGGGAAAGTGATTGGCACGAATACCGTGACGCACATGCAGGCGGGGCTTTATTACGGAGCGGTGGACATGGTGGATGGAATGCTCACGCGGATGAAGGCCGAGCTTGGCGGCGACGTGAAAGTGGTGGCGACGGGCGGGCAGGCGAGGCTTGTGGCGAAGGGGTCGAAACAGATTCAGGATACGGATGAATTTTTGACGCTGACGGGGTTACGGCTGATTTGGGAGAAAAACCAGCCTGCGGAAACTGGAACAGTGGCGGCGGCGAATCGTGGGGAGCATGCGGCTGGGCAAAAGGCGACTCCGGCAAAGAAGGCTCAGAAATAAGCGCTCGAATGCGCTTTAATACGCCACGAGGTGCCTGGCACGGCTCGCTTGGTGATCGTATTGGCGATCGCAAATCACATGGACAGCTGGAATTACTTCAACTACTTCACGGAAATCGAAAATTATTTCTGGAAGAAACGCGGGGCACATTTGCTGGTGTCGCCGCTGGACTGGGCCATCATGGAGACGTGGCAGAAGGCGGGCGTGCCGCTGGAAGCGGTGCTGAAGGGGATTGACAGCGCGTTTGAGAGTTATCAGAGGTCGCGGCGCGGGGCCGGCAAGGCGTTGAAGAGTTTGGCTTATTGCACGGACGCTGTGCTGGAAGCGGCGGAGGAGCAACTGGAATCGGCTGCCGGGAAAGCGCCCAAAAATGGAGTTGCGGCGAAGGAGCCGTTTTCACGCGATGAAATGCGGGTTTACATCGTGAAAAACGGGGAAAAAATCGCCGCCGCTTCGAATCGTGCGACTGATGGTGGGAGCGCGGAACTTGCCGCGCGTCTTCGTGAGATTTCGCAATCGTTGAGTGGTGTGGCTACGCTTCTGGATACACCAGGCTCGCTGGATCTGGAAGATTTGGAGAGGCGGCTGACGATTTTAGACGATAAGCTGCACGCTGCGCTGACGAGCCAAGCGAGCGAAGAAACGATGTTGAAGATTCGGCGCGAGATGGACGGGCAGCTTGCGGCGTACCGGCGCAAAATGAAGGCGGAGCAGATTGCACTGGTCGAAAAGCAATATTTGCAGAAGCGGCTGCTCGAGGAATTTGGTTTGCCGCGGCTGAGCTTGTACTACTTTTCCTGAAACAGGCTCTCCGGAAGTAATTGTCTTTTCTTTCCACGCGAAAAATCGCAGAATGAGGGTTACAGAGATGTCAGAAGAGTTACTATTATCGGTCGAGAAGCTGGTGTACGGCGGCGACGGGCTGGCGCATGCCGATGGAAACACCGTTTTTGTGCCGTTCGTGCTGCCGGGGGAGGCAGTGCGCGCGGCGGAGAAATCGAAAAAGAAAAAAGTGGTGTGGGCGAAGCTGCTGGAGGTAACTTCGGCGTCGAAAGAGCGCGTTGCGGCGCCATGCCCTCATTTCCAGGTTTGCGGCGGGTGCCACTACCAGCACATTACGATTGCGGAGCAAGTGCGGCTGAAGAAAGAGATATTGCGGGAGACGCTTTCGCGGCTGGGAGGAATTTCGTGGGACGGCGCGATACAGGAGCATACGGCGCAGCCTTACGGGTACAGGAATCGCGCTCAGTGGGCGGTGCGGAGCGGGATGCCTCGAGCGTTGGGATATTTTTTGCCGGAGAGTTCGAACATTGTGCCCATTGATGAATGCCCGGTCTTGTCGCCGCAACTTGCAAAGACCTTTAGTCATTTGCAGGAGATGGCGCGAGCGGGCACGTTGCCCGAAGGGATTCTGGAGATTGAGGCGTTCGCGGACTCGCAGGACGAGAAGATTGCTTTGAATGTGGCGTTCGAACGGTTTCCGAAGCCTGCGGCGGAGCTCGCTGCGGTGCTGCGAAACGCGATGCCGCAACTTGAGAGTTTGCTGCTGCTGGACCAGAAGAAAGACAAGTTTGAGCTGACCGGGCCGGGATATCTGATCCATGAAGCGGGCGGCTTCAAATTTCGGGTGAGCCATCTTTCGTTTTTCCAAGTGAACCGGTTTTTGATTGAGGATTTGTTGAAGACCGTAACGGCGGGCGCGAAAGGACGGCTTGCGCTCGATATGTACTCGGGAGTGGGATTTTTTACTTTGCCGCTGGCGCGAGCGTTTGAAAAAGTCGTCTGCGTGGACGCGAATCTTGCGGCGACGCGTGATTTATACGCGAATGCTGAGAGCGCGAAAGTGTCCGTCACCACGCACAACGAGCACGCGGAAGACTTTTTGAAGAAGACGAAAGAGAAGCCTGAATTCGTCGTTCTGGATCCGCCCCGGGCGGGACTTGGAGCGGAGACCGCGGCAAAGCTTGCGGAGCTTGGAGCTGCGGAGATCGTTTACCTGTCTTGCGATCCATCCACTTTGGCGCGGGATTTGGCGGTGCTGACTAGTTCGCCGCGGAAACCGAAAGAGATTGCCGCGCCCGGCGTCCGATACGAGATGAGCGAAGTGCACCTGTTTGATTTGTTTCCGCAGACTTATCACATCGAAACGCTGGTGAGGTTGCGAAGAGTGCCATGAGGCTGCCGGCCTTAGCCATCGCCGCGTTATTTGCGTGCGGCGCTGTGCTTGGCCAGTGGCAGTGGATCGCGCAACGAACTTCTTCCCACGTCTACCTTGTGGCCGGCTTTGTTTCGGCCGGCCTTCTCATTTGCACCGGCATCTTGCTTGCGCGAACCGGGCGGCTCTTCCCTGCTGCGGCCATTTCTCTGTTGAGCTGGCTGGTGCTTGGTATGTTGGGAGCAGGGATCGCAAACCAGCCGCGGCCTGCGGACTACGTGCTGAATCTAGTTGATGCCGGCCGTTTGGAATTGAAGACACCGTTGCGGTGGCACGGGCACCTGCGGGACGAGCCGGCACGATTGCCGTGGGGCTACGGCTACGAGATTGAATTGTCTGGAGTGGAGTATCAAGGTGAGGTGATTCCCACACGGGGCGGGCTGCGGATCGGTTTTACTGAGCCGCCGAATCCGATAGCGCCACCGGACGTTCATGCGGGCGAAGAAATTGTTGTCGCGACGCAAGCGAAGCGGCCGCGGGTCTATCGAGATGACGGGGCGTTTGACCAGCCCGCGTATCTGGAGCAGCAAAACATCGATTTGATCGCTACGCTGCGGGCGCCGGAGTTGATGCAGCGGATCTCCGCTTCGTCTCCAACCGCCTCGACAATCCTGGCTCATATTCGGCGAAGGCTGCGCGAGGAGATCGATATTTTGTTTGCGAGCAGGCCGGAAGCGGCGGGTGTTTTGCGCGCAATGCTCTTGGGTGACCGAAGTTTCGTAAACCGCGCGGAAGCGGCCGATTTTCAGAAGACGGGCGTGTTTCACGTGCTGGTCGTGGCGGGTCTGCACGTCGGCGCGCTAGCGGTGTTTTTGTTCTGGATCGGACGGAAGCTGAAGCTTGCGCCGTTCTGGACCGCTCTCACAACGGTGCTGCTGTTGTTTGCGTACGTGGCAGTGGTGGAACAGAGGCCCCCGGTCCTGCGCGCGGCTTTGATGACCGCGATCGTTGTGATTGGAGGATTGTTCTTTCGGCGGCTGGATTTGCTGAACTCCGCGGGGATTGCAGCGCTGCTTTTGCTGGTCGCAAAACCGCTGGCGGCGCGCGATTCGAGTTTTCAGCTGACATTTTTGGCGATTGGTTGCATCGCGGGGCTGGCTGCGCCGTGGCTGGAAAAAAGAGTTCAGCCTTATTTCAAAGCGCTGCGCGGATGGCGCGATGTCACGCGCGATGCGGCGTATGAGCCCAAGGCGGCGCAATTTCGGATTGACCTGCGCGCGATGGCGCGATGGATTTCATCCCATGTGCCAGCGCGGCTCGGAAGTCCGGCGGGTGAGTCGCTCGCACTTGGCATTGCATTCTGTCTGCGCGTGTGGGAATTGCTGGTCATCACGTTCGTTTTGCAGGTCGGCATGCTGCCTCTCATGGCTCGGGATTTTCATCGCATCACGCTGGATGCGCCGTTCGTTAACCTTGCGGCGGTGCCGCTCACTGGCCTCGTGGTGCCGCTGGGATTTCTTACGCTGGGATGCGGGATTATTTTCCCAGCGCTGGCGAAAGTTCTGGCTGTCCCGTTAGCGTGGGCAACTCTCCTGCTGCTGCACACCGTCCGGTGGTTCGCGGGCTTTCCACGATGGAGTTACCGCATTCCAGGACCGCCTGGCTGGTTGATCGCGTTATTTCTCGTTGCTGGTTTGCTGCTGGCCGTGGCCACGAGAATAGCCAGCGCGTGGAGAAAATGGGTGTCAGGGGGCGCAGCCGTAGTTCTTGTGGTGAGCGCGCTGACCGTCGCCATTTTTCCTTTTGCACCGAAGCGGTCGGCGGGAAAGCTCGAATTAACTGTGCTGGATGTAGGGCAAGGAGATTCGCTGCTTGTCGTCTCGCCGCATGGAAGAACGCTGCTCATCGATGGAGGCGGAGCGTTTGGCGGATTCGCGGGGCATGAGGAGCACAACGGAATCGATCCGGGAGAAGAAGCAGTGTCGCCGTATTTGTGGTCGCGTGGGTTCCAGAAGCTGGATGTAGTGGCTTTGACGCATGCGCATCAGGACCACATCGGTGGGTTGGGCTCGATTCTCGAAAATTTTCACGTAGGCTCGCTTTGGATTGGGCGAGAGGTTGCGTCGAGTGCGCTTGCGAATTTGGAAAAGGTGGCGCGAGAAAAGAAGATTCCGATCGTGCACGAAATCCGCGGAAAGACAATTTCCTGGGATGGGGTGGAAGCGCAATTTCTCTGGCCAGAGATTGCCTCTGAAGAAATTGGACCGGCGCCAAAGAACAACGATTCGCTGGTTCTGCGGTTGCAATACGGAGAGCGTAGCTTAATGCTGCCGGGAGACGCGGAAAAGCAGGCGGAGAAAGCCATCCTGGGTGAAAACAACGTGGAGGCGCTGCACGCCGATGTGCTGAAAGTTGGGCACCACGGCAGCAAGAATTCGACTATGCCGGGATTCTTAGCGGCGGTGCACCCGCGCGTCGCGGTGATTAGCGCAGGGGAAGACAATCCTTACGGGCATCCTAACCCGGAGCTATTAGAGCGGCTTGAAAGCGCGGGAATTAGGATTCTCCGGACGGACCGCGATGGTGCAGTGCACGTCTTGACTGACGGCAAGCAGCTGGAAATCAGCTGCTTCGTGGCGTGTCTCGATAAGTTCGCAGGTAGTCCTCAATCCCAGGCACAAAACGCCACATCAAGAAGAGCAACACAAGCAACAGCAAAAAACCGATAGCCGCCTGGTATTCGTGGTTTTTCTTGTACTGCGCGAAAGAAAAAGAACGGGCACCGCCAGAAGAAAGTTTTGCTGGAGTGAGCTGCGGAAAAAACAACGGTACAGCGCGGGCGTACGCTTCGAATGCTTCGCCGTGATGATGGCGAAGTTCAGTTTCCTCGCGGCGCATGACGACGGAATAGAACAACGCGAAGTACGCGCAAAGAATAGCCGCGGAAATCCAGGAGTGAGTGGCAACGGAAGCCGCCAGTGTGAGGAAGGCGCTGCCGAGATACAGCGGATTGCGCGTGTAGGCGTAAGGGCCGGTCACGGTGAGCACTTCCTGTTTGTGGAGATGGCCGGCGGCGCGCGCGCGAATGTAGAGGCCGATCAAGCCGAGAGGCAGTCCCCAAAGAATGCTGCGAGGAGTTGGCCGCGCAAACCACAAAACTACAATGGCGAGAGGATAGCCCAGTCGCACGCGCCAGCGGGCAATAAGAGCGGCGGCGGAGTTCATGCCGTGACTCCAAGACGGCGGCGAAGCGCTTCGAAGACTTCCTTTACCTGGATTTGCAGCATGGAAGGATGCGCTTGATCGCTGCGCTTGTGCGTGGTGATGATGTCGGGCGCGCGCAGAACGATGTCGTCAGTGCGATAGGGGCCGTTACGGGCGGGATCTGTGGGGCCGAAAAGGGCAACGGCCGGAGCGCCGAGAGCAATCGCGAGGTGCAGCGGGCCGGTATCGCCGCCGACGATGCACGCCGCGTTGCGCAAGAGAGCCATCAGTGGACCGAGTGGACCATTGTACGGCACTGGGTCTGCGTCGCCGCTGCATTCGCGGACGGCGAGGGCGAGATCGTCTTCGCCGGGGCCATAGTTCACAACGCAGCGAATGCCGAGAGATTCTCGAATCACGCGGCAGAGGTGGCCGAAGCGCTCCGGCGGCCAGCATTTCGAACGCCAGCCGCCGCCGGGGCTCAGGACGATGTAGCGATCGAGGCCGAGCGTCTTGAGATGATCGCGAATGCCGCAGTCGTCTTGCTGCGGAACACGCAAATTGAATGGAGCGACGGGATTACGCGCTCCCGCGCTGAGGGACAATTCGCCGTTTTGATCGGCGATGTGCGTGGTGGAGGTGTGGACGCGTTCGGTGTAAAGAACAGGAACACCGAATTCACGGATTGTTTCTGAGGAAAAACCGATTCTGCGTTGGATGCCGCCGAAAAACGGCAAGGCGGCGGACTTCCATAAACCCTGGTAGTCGATCGCGGCGTCCCAGCGAGAGCTGCGAATTGTTCTGATGGTCTTCCGCAGCGAGCTGAAAGAGCGGGTTTCTGCGGTCCAAACCTGCGAGGCGAGTTGGCTGCTCTCGACGAGAGGCTTCCATCGCGGGCTGGTGAGCCAGACGATTTCTGCGTTGGGAAAAGTTTCTCGCAAACCCGCAACGGCGGGAAACGTGTGCACGATGTCGCCGAGAGCGCCGAGGCGTACGGCCAGAAAGCGCGGCTCAGGCATGCGGAGCCTTGCGGACAGATTCGAGCAGATCTCGCGTGGAGTGATCTTTTGGGTCGCCAACGATGGCTACGCGAATCCCGAGGCGCGCGGCGGTGGCGCGTTCGGGAACGGTTTCGGTGGTGTAGTCGGTTCCTTTGGCGTGAACGTCCGGCCGGAGATCCTCGAGGAGAGACTCGACGCTCGGTTCGCTGAAGAGGACGACGTAATCCACGGCGCGAAGAGCGGCGACGAGCCGCGCGCGGGCGTTTTCATCAAGAATGGGGCGGCCCGGACCTTTCAGGACGCACACGCTCGAATCGGAATTGACGCCGACTACGAGGATGTCGCCTTCGCGGCGTGCGCCTTCCAAATAGCGGACGTGGCCCACGTGAAGCGTGTCAAAGCATCCGTTGGAGAAAACGATGCGCTGGTTGCGCTTTTTGTGTTCGGCCAATTTTACCCGAAGGGATTGGCGCGTCATGATCTTGGACTCGGCGTGGCGCATGATTCAGGAAGCGGCTCCGCCGGCTTGCTGGCGAATGGCGCCGAGAAGTTCATCGCGCGTGACCGTGGCTGTGCCGCGCTTCATGACGACGAGGCCGCCCGCGATGTTGGCGATGTGCGCGGCTTCGAGGGGTGAACCGCCGCACGCGAGTGCAAGCGTGTAGGCGGCGAGGACGGTGTCACCTGCGCCGGTGACGTCGACGGCTTGATCGCTGCCGTGTACGGAGATATGCGTGACGCGGTTGCCGGGCTCGAAGAGCGCCATGCCGTGGCGGCCACGCGTGACGAGGAGCGCGTTCAGTTTCATTTGTGAAAGCGTCGCGTTACCACAACGCGAGAGCTCGATCAGATCCTGACCGATGGACACGTGGTGAGATGCCTCAAGTTCCGCTTCGTTGGGCGTGGCCGAGGTGATGCCAGCTTTCGCGTAGGCCTGGAGGTTGTGCCGGGCGTCGAGCGTCACCGGTGTGGCGTTTTTTTGTGCGGTGATCGTTTGCTTGAGGAGGGCTGGTGTGGAGACGCCGAAACCGTAATCGGAGACGGCCAGGGCATGCGCGAAACGGAGTTTTGCTTGTAACTTAGCTTGCAACTTTTTGTGAATGGCTTCCGGCAAGGGCGAATGCGGCTCGCGGTCGACGCGCAAGACCTGCTGGCCGACGGTGTGCGCCCAGCCCGCGAGAATGCGGGTTTTTGTGGGCGTGGTCCAGCCTTTGACGCGGAGAATGCCGGAGACTTCGACGCGCTTGTTTCGAAAATACTCGATGAGGGCGTTTCCAGCCGAGTCGTCACCGACCGCAGTGATGGGATGGACGCGTGCACCGAGAGCCGAAAGATTGTTGGCGGCGTTGGCGCCGCCGCCGGGAAGAAGGTGCGTTTCGCGGTGACGGAGGATGAGGACCGGAGCCTCGCGCGAGACACGCGAGATCTCGCCGAATTGAAATTCGTCGGCGACAAAATCACCGAAGAGGACCACGCTCTTTGAAGAAAACTGTTCCACGCATTCCGCAAGAGCCAGCAGATCGACCGAGGATGATGGGACGGGCTTCTTTGCAGGGCGCTTCATTTGGTTGGCCTCAGGATCCAGTGAACGGCGTCCGCAAGATCGGCGGCGACAAAATCCGGTTGCGCCGGCCACTTCGCGGCGTTCCAAAGATACTCGCCTTCGCCATATCCCGTTCGCACCAGAATACCGCGTGCGCCGGCGAGGCGGGCAAGCTCAATGTCCGCGTGGCGATCTCCGACGACGAACGAACGATGCAAGTCGAGCGCATGCTCTCGAGCCGCCTGCTCCAGCATTCCGGTTTTTGGTTTGCGGCAATCGCAGCCATCCCCCAGAGTGTGCGGGCAATAGTATATGGCGCCGAGGCGCGCACCCGCGGCTTCGAGCTGTTGGGTCATGAGTTCGTGGACCGTATGCACCAGCGTTTCTGGAAAATAGCCGCGGCCTACGCCGGACTGATTCGTGACGACTATCACAGGCAAACCGGCTTCATTCAGGCGGCGAATCGAATCGGCCACTCGCGGCAAGATACGAAATCGGCTGACATGATTCAAGTAGCCGACTTCTTCGGAGATGGTGCCGTCGCGATCGAGAAAAACGGCGGGGCGGAGGGGGACTGTTTCAGGCAGGGCGCACCTCGATCGTAGAAATCCACTTTTTGGCGGCGGCTTCCACTGCGCTTGACGTGATGCGCGTCATGCAGCGGTGATCCGTTGGGCAGCGGCGCAGAAAGCATGGGCTGCAATAGGGCTTTTCCTGAACAATGCTGCAGCGCGGGGTGACGGGAGCTGTACCAAACGGGTCCGTTGGACCGAAGACGGCGACGACTGGAAGTCCGACGGCGGCTGCGACGTGCATCGCGCCGGAGTCATTTCCGACGAAGAGATGGCATTGTGAGAGGAGCGCTGGCAAATCATTAATGGCAGTTTTCCCGGTGAGATTGACAGGCGGGAGGCGCATGCCCGCTGCGATGGCGGAAGATACCGGCGCTTCCGCGCGCGTGCCGAATAAGATGACGTCCACTTTTGCCTTCGGGTCTTCAGCGTGAAGACGGTTTGCGAGTTCCGCAAAGCGATCGGGCGGCCAGCATTTTGCGGAGCCATAGGACGCGCCTGCACCTATGGCAACGCGCAAGCTATCTGGTCTGACCCCATTGGAGAGAAGGAAAGCCGCGGCGCGTTGACGATTCTCCTCAGGAACATCCAAGCCTATGAAGGAATCGCTCGGCAAAGAGTCCAGCCAGCCGACGCGTCGAAGCAATTCGAGATAATAATACTGTTCATGGGCGGGAATTTCGCCAGGCTTCGGAACTGGCACGGCTTTTGTGAGCAGAAGGCTGCGGCCATCGCGCGCATAGCCGATGCGTTCTGGAATTCCCGCGCGCCAGGCAAACCACGCAGCTTCGAAGGCATTCTGAAGCAAGAGAGCGGTGTCAAACTTCTGTGCGCGCAGGTCACTTATCATATCGCGTTTGTAGTCCAGATCAATGATGTTGTCGCAGACTCCTTGACCTTTGTAGAGAAACGCAACGTAAGGCCGCGCAAGAATGGTTATCTCTGCTTCTGGAAAGCGCGCCCGCACCGCGCGCAGCGCAGGCAATGCCATGATGGCATCGCCGACCCAGTTCGTCGCGCGGACAAGAATTTTCATGCTGTTGCACCGCAACCTGTATCCAACTTTCTTTCCAATGCGGCGGCGAACTCACTTTCCGGGGTGAGAACAAAATCGATCACGGCAACATAAATCGAAAGAATGACTTTCTGCGCATCGCGGATATTGCAGGCGTCCTTTTCGGTCGTGACGAAGGCGATGGCGCCTGCGCTTTGCGCTTCTTTCATCAAGTTTGCCAAGTCGCCATCCGAGTAGTGGTGATGGTCGCGGAATATCTTTTGCCCGGCTACGGGCACGTGCCAGCGAGTAAGATCATCAAAAAACGCCTGAGGGTTGCCGATGCCACAAAAGGCAAAGAAGGGGCCGTGGCCAATTTCGCTCAAGTAGTGCAGGTTATTTTCGTCCCCAAAACGGCGAAAACCCAGCAATCGCGTCTGGGCGTAGAAGATGGAAAACGTGTGCGAGTCGCTCGCTTCGATTTCGGGCCGTTCCGTTTTACGCGTCACCACCAGGATATCGGCGCGGTTACAGGCGGCAATAGGCTCGCGCAGCGTTCCAGACGGAAGCAGCCATTGGTCCTTCAGCTTGCGCGAACCGTCAACCATCAATATATCGAGATCACGCGCGAGCGGAAGATGCTGGAAGCCGTCGTCAAGCAGAAAAATATCAACTGGCTGCTGGGCGTCGAGACGCTTCCCTTCTTCAAAGCGATTCTTGCCAACGCCGAAAACAGCCCGGTTTTGCAGGCGATTCTTCATCAGCTCGATCTCGTCACTCGTGCCGCCGGAACCTCGATAACCTCGACTAAGAATCGCGACGCGCTTCCCTTCCGCAAGAAATTTCTCCGCGAGCCAGAGAACCATCGGCGTTTTCCCTGTCCCGCCCACGGTCAAGTTGCCAACGCTAATTACTTTGCCCTTCAATCGCTTTTGTTTCAGCCAGCCCTGCGCATAGACCCAGGCGCGAAGCTGAACGTATGCGCCGTACAAAAAAGAGAGAGGCCAGAGTAGAATTCGCAGCAGCGGCGGGAGGTCCATCATTCCCCGCGCGCTGGAACGTCGAGATGCCGCGCAATCTCCGCGACGGCCCGATCGGTGGCGCCTCGGCTGCTTTCCACAAGTTTGCGAGCGGTCTCCCCCATCTTCGCGGCGCGCTCCGGATAGCGCATGAACTCAATCCAGGCGACGCCTGCATCTTCGGGACTTTCCACTTGCACGGCGGCCCCGGCGGCCGTGAAACGCGCAGCCATCTCTGCAAAATTTTCCATCGACGGCCCAAATACGGGAACTTTGCCAAACGCGGCAGGCTCAAGGATATTATGCCCGCCACTTTCCACCAGCGAACCGCCAACGAAAGCTCCATCCGCCACACGATAAAGCGAAGCGAGTTCGCCGATGCTGTCCAGCAAAATGACGGTCACGTCATCGGGAATCGCAAATTCAAAGGACGTCGCGCCATTCTGCGATGGCCCCGGGAGTGGCAACTGCGAGCGCCGAATAAATTTGCGGTGCGATTCGTCAATGGACTGCGCCGCCGCATCAAAGCATTCCGGCTTGCGCGGTGCCAAAACGAGAAGCGCGTTGCGATATTCGCCTTGCAATGTGCCAAACGCAATCAACGCGAGAGGCTCTTCTGTCGCAACCACACTTCCGGCAACAATAATGGGAGAACGTCCACTTCGCTTCGTCTCGGCTGCAAGCCAGTTCGAAATCGGCGTCGGGGCAGGAAGTTCCTGGTCATACTTCAAATTGCCGCTGACGCGCACGCGGTCCACCGGCGCACCCATTGCCCGGATGCGCTCCGCGTCCTGTTCGCCCTGCATGAGAAATGCATCCGCACTAGCCAACGCGCTGCGGTAGAGTGGCCGCAGAAAGAAACCAAATACTCCGGCAAACTTTTGGAAACGCGCAAAGGAACGGTCCGAAATCCGCCCACTCACAAAAACGACTGGAACGCCACTGCGCTTCGCTTCCAGCAGGAAATTGGGCCAAATCTCCGTTTCCAGCACAATCACGACCGATGGCCGCACCTCACGCAAAACCCGGCGCACGCAAAACGCCCAATCCAATGGAAAATAGAAAATCGCGTCGGCAAAAGGCATCCGCTCGCGCGCCAGCGCCTGCCCAGTCAAAGTAGTCGTGGATATAACCAAAGGACGGTCGGGATACAACTGCTTCAAACGCCGCGCCAGTGTGATTCCGGAGAGCGCCTCGCCAACCGATACGGCATGAATCCAGATAGCCCCAGCCCGTTTTTCAGGCAGCTTCTCCAGCGCCGGAAAAGAAAAACCAAGCCGCTCACTGAGATTGGAAAAATATTTGCCGTGGCGCCATCCCTGCACCAGCCAGTACGGCGCGAGCAGCAGGGCGGCAAGCCCCATAAGCAGGCTATAGATGAAATACACTAATCGTGGCTCCGGTCTCTCTAGCGCGCCGCCGCGCGCAGGCGGTCCTTAGCGCGGGCAACCCTGCACTTCCCCCAGGAATCGAAGGCGTCGAGATGAGAAAGGACTATTATAACCCGATGCGAAACCTAGCCATTATAGTTCCCTTTCTTGCGGCCACACTTTTTCTTAACGGTTTTCTGGAGAGGCCCGCGGCCCAACAGCCGCAAGCCACGCTAAAGTCTGCCGCGCTCGAATCGCACGAAGGCGTGACGATTTCCGCGCAGCCTTGGACCGACGCCGCCACCTACAAAGCGAAATTTCCGAAGAAGTCCCCTTTGGGCTCTGGAATCGTGGCCATTGACACTATCATCCGCAACGATTCAGACGACAGCATGAAGATAGACCTGGAGCAAATTCGGTTGAACGTAACCGTGTCCGAAGACAACCGGCAAGCGTTGCGTTCCCTGACGGCGGATGATGTAGCCGACGTGATGACGGACACGGGGAAGCACGATCCCACCGCAAGCCGCAGGTCGCCCATCCCCATACCGAAAGGTCCCAAGGCAGGCCGCGACAAACACTGGACTGAAGCGCAAAAAGCCGCCGCTGATGCGGGACTCTCATCCAGCATCGTTGCCCCGCACCATTCCGTGCAGGGCCTGCTCTACTTCGATTTGCAGGGACAGTTCGACCTTCTGAGCACTGCGCATCTCTATATCCCGGATATTCGCGCACTCGAAAAGAATCATCCGCTGCTTTATTTTGAGATCGACCTCAGCCGATAGACACATTTTCAACTGAAGCTTCTCAGCCTTCGTCAAAACTTTCTCTCCGATTGCTGGAGAAAAACTCGTTAATTTGCGCGCCTCCGCTCACTCGGCTACCATCACAAGGCATAACATTTTCGAACACTGCGGGTAAATGTTGAATCTCCTCGAAGAACTGAATCCCGAACAACGGTTAGCAGCAGAAACAACGGAAGGTCCCGTGCTGATTTTGGCTGGTGCCGGCACCGGCAAAACGCGCGCGATCACCTTTCGCATGGCCAACTTGATCTCCAAAGGTGTGCCCGCGGAAGCGATCCTCGCGGTCACCTTCACGAACAAAGCCGCTGAAGAGATGCGCACGCGCGTCTCCGATCTTCTGCTGCGCTCAGGAGTGCCTCCCGCGCAACCCTGGCTTTCCACGTTCCATTCACTTTGCGCGCGGCTTCTGCGCCGCGAAGCGCCCAGTGCTGGACTGCCGCGCGATTTTGCGATCTACGATGACGACGACCAAATCGCCGCCGTGAAGCTCGTGATGAGCAAGCTGGCGATTGACGACGACAGCCTCACACCGCGCAATATCCTCAGCAGCATCAGCTTCGCGAAAAACCACGCCAAGACTCCGGAAATGCTGCGCGGCGAAGCCATCAGCCAGGACGGCCGCCGCGTTGCCGATGTTTTCTCGGCCTACGAAAAACTCCTGCACCAAAGCAACGCCCTCGACTTTGACGATCTGCTGCTCCGCTCCGCGCGCCTGCTGAGGGATGTTCCGGCTGTACGCGAAAAGTGGCAGGCCCGCTTCCAGTACATCCACGTGGACGAGTATCAGGACACCAACCGCGTGCAGTACGACCTGCTGCGTCTCCTCGTTGGGCCGAAACACAATGTTTGTGTCGTCGGCGACGAAGACCAGTCTATCTACCGCTGGCGCGGCGCGGACGTCTCGATCCTGCTTAGCTTTTCGAAGGACTTCCCCGGCGCGCGTGTTGTGAAGCTGGAGCGCAACTACCGCTCCACCCAGAATATTCTGGATGCCGCGGGAGCGGTCGTCTCCAATAACCCCGAGCGCCTCGGAAAATCTCTGAGCGCAGCCAAAGGCGCGGGCACAAACCTGCGCTACTTCGAGGCCCGCGACGCTCACGGCGAAGCGGAATTTACAGCCGGGGAACTCGAGCGCATTTTGAACGACGATTCCGCGCAAACCTGCGCCGTCGAGTACCGCACCAATTCTCAATCCCGCGCCTTTGAAGAGGTTTTCCGCCGCCGCGGATTGCGTTACAAGCTGGTCGGCGGATTCAGCTTTTACAACCGCGCCGAGGTAAAAGACGCGCTGGCTTACGTGCGGCTGGCCATGCATCCGGAAGACGACATTTCTCTTCTCCGCGTGATGAACGTGCCTCCGCGCGGGATCGGCAAGACCACCGTGGACGCTCTGCGAGAGACCGCGCGCGTGGATGGGACTCCGCTTTGGGCAGCGATAGAAAAATTCATTTCCGGAGCGGCAGCCGGCCGCGCCGTCACTCCCCTGCGAGCGTTCCAGGACTTAATCCGCAGTTTGCAGGAAGCTCTGGCGCAGAAGGAGCCTTCACAGTTTCTACATGTGGTTCTCGAAGAGAGCGGCTACATAGACATGCTCAAAGACCGCAACACTCCCGAAGATGTCGCGCGTCTCGAAAACCTCGAAGAACTGACGCGCGCCGTAGCCGACAGCATGGAAGCCGGCGAGGAGTTCACGGACTTCCTCGATGCCGCCGCTCTCGTCAGCGACGCGGATTCTTTCGAGGGCAAGCCCGGCGTAACCCTGATCACTCTGCACAGCACCAAGGGCCTCGAGTTCGACCACGTTTTCCTGACCGGCATGGAAGAAGGCATTTGCCCGCACGGTCGCTCTTTGAACGAAGAAAAAGGCATCGAAGAAGAGCGCCGCCTCGTCTATGTGGGCATGACTCGCGCGCGCACTTCGCTCACCCTCACGCGCGCCGTCTATCGCCGAATCTTCGGCAACGAGCAACAGTTGAAGGCGTCCTTGCCGTCGCGTTTTCTTGCAGAAATCCCGGGTGAGTTGGTGGAAACCGTCCGCGGCTCCATGGCCGAGATTGGCGAGAAGCGCCGCTACGAGCCCGATCCCGAGTATTCCTATTCCGCCGACGAATTCTTGCGCCGCGTACGCGGCAAACCCACTCCCGCAGTCGCGGCTCCCAAGCCAGCCCGTACGCCAAGCTCATTCGGCAGGCCTTCCATAAAGCGTGGCGCCAACGCCGATCCCATGCTCGGCCGCAAAGTTCGCCATCCAAGCTACGGCGTGGGCACCGTCGTCGGCGTGGAAGGCGACGAAGAAGACCGCCGTGTCTCCGTAAGTTTTCCCGGTCGTGGAACGAAAAAATTCATCGAACGCTACGCACAGCTCGAACAAGTCTGACCTTCTCGACTCCGGCGTCTCAAGGTCAGGAAAGTTCCTCTTGAACGGCTGATTACTTTCTGCTATATTCCCCAGTAGAGAATTCTCAGAGTTTCGTAGCGCCAGCGTTGAGTTGGCGCTTTTTTGTTTCTACTGGCGGCAACCGACCTCCTGCCTGCGCGCTCGTGGTGGCGCAGGCGCCCATAGCTAGCAGGTTTCAGTTTGTCGCCATTTCCTATCACCACCAGATTGCAGGATATTCCTGGCGCCTGGAGAGTGCCAGCGCGTAAGTCTTTTAGATGCAACACTTACAGGGCGGCCCTGTAAACGTTGATTCTAAACGACTTACACGACAGCTAACCCCTTTAGATGCAACAGTTACAGAATATCAAGGGGCGGGCGTCAGCCGACTGAGTTGACCGCAATCGGACAATGCCTGGCGCGGTCGATTCGCCCGAAGCTGAAACAATTCCACTCATGCGCTTTCTTGCGAAAGCTTGCGTCTCGGGGTACATTGAGGCGCGTTCATTCCTCATTTGCGTGCCCGGCAAACAGGTCTCACATTGCCGCAACGCTATCGGAGACCCTGAGTGGCGTCAGACCTCTTCCGTTGCAAGCAGATTGATCAACTGATTTCCGATTGCGAGAACGCGGAAGTTCGGCTGAAAAAATCTCTGGGATGGCTGAGCCTCACGTCGCTGGGCATCGGAGCGGTAATCGGCTCCGGGATTTTCACCATCGTCGGCACGGCCATCGCCGGCCAGAAGATGCAGGTCTCCTCGATTCTCAACGCCCCGCTGCTGCAGTATTTGATAACGCACCAATCGTCGTTCGGCCGTCCGGGTGCTGGCCCGGCAATCGCTCTCTCTTTCGTTCTGGTTGCTATCGCGTGCGGCTTTGCCTCCGTTTGTTACGCCGAACTCGCCGCGATGATTCCCATCGCCGGGAGCGCCTACACGTATACCTACGCCACGATGGGCGAACTCATTGCCTGGATCATTGGCTGGGATCTCATCCTCGAATACGCGGTCAGCAACATGGCCGTAAGCGTGGGCTTCTCAGCGCATCTCGTGGACCTTTTCGATTGGTTTGGCTTTCATCCCAATCCGCGCTGGATCTCTCCTGCGTATTTGCCATCGGGGCTTCAGGACCTTCAAGGGAACGACATCTACGGCGCGGGCTGGCATTTTGGTTTCAACTGGCCCGCCTTCGTCATCGTCATGCTACTCACCGTGATTCTGGTACGCGGCATCCGCGAATCCGCGGAAACCAACAACATCATGGTGCTCATCAAAATCATCGCCATCCTGGCCTTCATCTCTTTCGCGTCGCGATTCATTCACACCTCGAATTGGCATCCTTTCGCTCCCAATGGCTGGCCCGGCATCCTTACCGGGGGCTCCATCGTCTTCTTTACCTACATTGGCTTTGACTCTGTCTCGACCGCAGCCGAAGAATGTAAAAATCCCCAGCGTGACCTTCCGCGCGGCATTATCGCCACGCTCATCATCTGCACGGTGCTTTACATCGGCGTTGTCGTTGTGCTCACCGGCCTCGTTCGTTGGGACACGCTGGTCGACGACGCCGCGCCTGTGGTCAACACGCTGAAGAAACTGCACATTTCAAGTCTCCGCCTGGTCGTACTGATTGGCGCGCTCATGGGAATGATCTCTTCGCTGCTTGTTTTCCAAATCGGGCAAGCGCGCGTCTGGTTTGCCATGTCGCGCGACGGACTGTTTCCTAAAGTTTTCAGCCGTGTGCACCGCAAATATCTCACGCCGGACTTCTCCACCTGGGTCGCTGGCTTCGCCGTAGGCGTCCCTGCGGGGCTTCTCGACATCGGCACGCTGGGTGATCTCGCCAACATTGGAACGCTTTTCGCCTTCGCGCTGGTCGCGGCGGGCGTGCTCATCCTCCGTTACCGCGAGCCAGATCGGCCGCGGGCATTCCGCGCGCCGGGTGGACCTATCGCACCCGTCCTTACTATCCTCACGTGCCTTTTGCTGATGGCAGGCTTGCCGATCATGAATTGGATCCGGTTCATAAGTTGGCTCGCCATTGGACTCGTGATTTACTATTTCTATGGCCGCAGGCACAGCACGCTCCGGGCGGCAAATGCAGAGCATAGGAACTGAAGATGCGGCCGGAACTTTTTAGAGAATTAAAAAATCGGGCAGCCGTTCTTCTCGCCATCGCGGCCGTTCTCGCGTTCTTTCCTCGGTACGCCTCCGCCTGGGGGCGCAGCGCCCACAAGCTGGTTGTTAATCAGGCCATTGACACTCTGCCGCAGGATATTCGTTACTTCTTCGAGTCCTATCGAAGCGTGTTGCTCCAACACGTGAATGATCCTTTGGATGCTGTCGCCAAAACGCCCGCCGAAAAACGGAATGACCATCTCTATCTCGACAAGTACGGCCGCTTCCCGTTCGACTCCCTGCCGCGCAGCTACAAAGCCGCTTTGGACAAGTACGGAAAATCCAAGCTTCAGGCGAACGGCTTGCTGCCCTGGGAAATTGGCGTCTACAGCCAGAAGCTGACGGAAGATATGCGAACGGGCCACTGGGAAGATGCCAGGCTGGACGCCGCGATTCTTGCGAATTATGTCGCCGAAGCCCACGATCCGTTCAGCACGACAGAGAATTTTGACGGAAAGTTGACCGCTCAGGCCGGCGTCAACGAACGATTCGGCGTCACTTTGGTAGACCGCTACTCTTCCTTCTTCCCCATGCGGCCCAACGACTCTGCGTTTATCAATGATCCGACCGATCACGCCTTTGACGTTTGCCTGGCTTCGCACAGTTGGCTCGAAACCATCCTGCTCGCGGATCGCAACGCTTACGTCGCGGGAAAATCGTACTCCTACAACGATGAATACTTCGACCGCTTCTACAACCAGGCCGCTGCAACGCTGATCCGGCAACTATCCGAAGCCTCCACGGATGTCGGCTCCTACTGGCTGACCGCCTGGATCAACGCCGGCCGGCCACAGTTGCCTCGCTAACGCCCCTCGGATGAATCCGTTACCTCTACCGGCAAGCATCGCTTCCCTTCCCAAAGCCGAGCTACATTTGCATCTGGAAGGATCGATTCAGCCGGCCACGGTGTGCGCGCTGACGGCACGGCACGGCATCCTCCTTTCCGAGGACGAAGTCCGCCAACGCTACACGTATCGCGATTTCATTGGCTTCATTGACGCGTTCAAGTGGGTCTCATCCTTTTTACGGGAGCCGCGAGACTTCGCTCTCATCGCGCGCGACTTGTGCGAGCATCTTCTGACCCAGAACGTGGTCTACGCGGAGGTCACGCTCTCGGTTGGCGTGATGCTGCTTCGCAAACAGCAGCCGGAGGCCAATTTCGAAGCCATCCTGCGTGCCGTCGAGCCGTTCGAGAAACGCGGTCTTCGCCTGAACTGGGTTTTCGATGCAGCTCGCCAGTTTGGAGCCGACGCCGCCATGGAAGTCGTGCGCGCAGCAGAGTGCAGCGGTTCCGAGTCGATCGTTGCGTTTGGCATCGGCGGCGACGAAATGAGTGTCGCCACGAGAGAATTTCGCCCCGTTTATGAGCAAGCCGCCAATAATGGTCTGCACCTTCTGATGCACGCGGGAGAAGTCGGAGGCCCAGACAAAATCCGCGAAGCCATCGAATTACTCGGCGCGGAACGCATCGGACACGGCATCGCGGCAGCTCAAGACCCAGCTCTAATGGATTTGTTAGCCGATCGCCGCATCCCGCTGGAGATCTGCCCCCAAAGCAATATCCGCACAGGCGCGCTGGCGAAACAATTGAGCATCCCGGACGCAAAAATCGAACGGCATCCCTTGCCGCAACTCTGGCGTCACGGTATTCCAGTCGTCCTTTCGACGGACGATCCCGCCATGTTCCACACAACACTGCTGGCCGAATACGAAAACGCCGCAAAAATGGGATTAAGCGAGATCGAACTCGCTCAACTTGCGGAAATGAGCTTCGCACACGCTTTCCTCACCGAAGCCGAAAAGCTCGCCCTGAGAAAATCACCCAGTTCCTGACGCCGATGTCTTGCTGAGGGAGGACTCAGCTTTTCGCCTCCCGTTCTCGAAGGCTCTCACCTTCCGCCGCAAATGTTATACTTACCGCATGAAAGCACACGTTTGGGTGATGCCAAAACGCACGGTACTCGATCCTCAAGGACAAACCATTCAGCACGCGCTCTCCGGTCTGGGCTACGCCTCCGTCAAAGATGTGCGCCAGGGCAAATTCTTCGTCCTGAATGTCGAAGGTTTAACGCGCGACGAAGCCACGCAGCAAATCGAGCGCATCTCGAAAGAAGTTCTCACCAATCCGGTCATCGAAGAATCTCGCTTCGAAATCGTGGAGTAAGCAACAAGCGAAATGCATCCACCCCGCAACTCTGCCAGGACGCCCGCGTGGTTGCCGCTGGCATTCGTATTTCTTCTCTTTCTCAGCGGCGCCGGAGGCTGCAAGCACAGATCTCACACCTCCGATTCAAGCCTGCAAAAGATCGATGAGATGCTCGACAAGCAGCTCCCACCCGGCACGCCGAAGCCCCGCGTGGTATATTTCCTGAACTCACGCGGCTTCAGGATCGAACGCTTTCCCGACAAGATCACCATCGTCGCCCTGGTGCGCCAAATCGATACGGACACGCTGCAGCCAGCCACTGCACGCGCCACGTTTCACTTCGATTCAACGGACAAGCTGATTTCCTACGATCTTCAGCCCGGCCCTGACACCCCGGTTCAGCCGTAACGCGCTTCGCACATCGCATTCACGAACGCGCCGGCACCAAGCGACTCCATGCTAGTCTAGCCAAATAGCTTCCCAGGAGACCCCGCGCATGTGCGGAATTGTCGGATACATCGGGCCTAAGAAAGTTGTGCCCGTCATTATCGAAGGGCTGCGAAAACTGGAGTACCGCGGTTATGACTCCGCGGGCATCGCGGTCGTCACGAAAGACGGCAAGCTGGAGATTCGCCGCGCGCCCGGCAAGCTCCGCAACCTCGAGGAAGTCATCCGGCAGTCGCCCATCGAAGGCACGTACGGCATCGGCCACACCCGGTGGGCCACCCACGGCCGTCCCACGGAAGAAAACGCGCACCCGCACCGCGACTGCACCGGACAAATCGTGGTCGTTCACAACGGAATCATCGAAAATTATCTCGAGCTGAAAGAGCAGCTCCAGCGCGAAGGCCACAAATTCGTAACCGAAACAGACACCGAAGTCGTCGCGCATCTCGTCGAGAAAAATTCGCAAGGCGGCGCGCCGCTTGAAGAAGCGGTCCGCAAATCTCTGAAGGAGCTGCGCGGCATCTACTCCCTGGTGTTCCTCTCCTCCCGCGATCCGCACAAAATCGTGGCCGCCCGCATCGGCCCGCCATCCGTCATCGGCCTCGGTGACGGCGAATATTTCGTAGCCAGCGACATCCCCGCTCTCCTCGAACACACCCGCCAAATCTTTTTCCTGGTCGATGGCGACATCGCCGTCCTCACGCAATCCGGCGTCCGCGTTATGGATCACGACGGCCGCCCCGTCGATCGCCCCGCGCATCACGTCGCCTGGGACCCTATCATGGCGGAAAAGGGCGGCTACAAGCATTTCATGCAAAAAGAAATTTTCGAGCAGCCTCGCGCTGTCCGCGACACTCTTCTCGGCCGCATCTCGCAGGATTCCGGAAAAGTCTTCCTCGACGAGATGCATATCTCCGAGCAGCAATTCCGCGAATTTCAGCAAGTCCGTATCGTCGCTTGCGGAACAAGCTGGCACGCCGCCCTCGCCGGGAAATTCATGATCGAGCGCCTCGCCCGCATGCAGGTCGAGGTGGACTATGGCAGCGAATTTCGCTATCGCGATCCCATTCTCGATTCCAAAACGCTCACCGTCTGCATCAGCCAGTCCGGCGAAACCGCCGACACTCTGGCAGCCCAGCGCGAGTCCAAACTAAAAGGTTCCCCAACGCTGGCTATTTGCAACGTCATGGGCTCCATGATCACGCGCGAAGCCGCGGGCACGATCATCACCCATGCAGGCCCGGAAATTGGAGTAGCCTCCACAAAAGCCTTCACCGCGCAATTAACCGCGCTTCTTCTACTGGCTTCCTATCTCGGCCAGATACGCGGAAAGCTGGCGCCGGCTGCGGCGGTTAAGCTGATGCAGGAGTTCACCCGCATCCCGCACAAAATGGAAACCGTCCTGCAAGCCGAAGAATCCGGCTTCTACGAAAATCTCGCCCGGCAATTTTTCCGCTACACCGATTTTCTCTATCTCGGCCGCGGTATTCACTATCCGATCGCTCTTGAAGGCGCACTCAAGCTAAAAGAAATCTCCTACATCCACGCCGAAGGCTATCCCGCCGGCGAGATGAAGCACGGCCCCAATGCACTCATCGACGAGAATCTTCCGGTTGTGGTCCTCGCCACGCGCGACGACTCCGATCCCGAGTCCGTCACGCGCTACGAAAAAAGCGTCTCGAACATCAAGGAAGTGAAAGCCCGTGACGGCATCGTCATCTCCATCGCCACGGAAAAAGACCACCTCGCGCGCGAAGCCTCCGACCACATCATCGAGCTGCCTCCAGCTCCCGAAATTCTCGCTCCCTTGCTGGAAATAATTCCGCTGCAGCTCCTCGCCTACCACATCGCCGTTCGCCTCGGCTGCGACGTCGACCAGCCCCGCAATCTCGCAAAATCCGTGACTGTCGAGTAGGGGCGAACGACTCGAAGGACAGCTTGTATCTCCTGGTTCTTCCTCGAAGCCTGGTTCAGGATGCTCCGCGCATAGTCCCCCGCGCCTTTTTCCGTTAAGATAAAAACATGCCTCGCATTTTCTGGACGCTCTTGGGTCTCTCCGTTTGTGCCTCGCTGCTCTTCGTGGTTCCTGCCCACTCGCAAACTCCAGCAGGGCCGACCGCAAGCCTCCACGAAATCCGAACCGCAGGCCTGAAAGCTTTTCCGGAAGACCAGGTCAGATCCCTCTCTCAACTTGCAATAAACTCCCAAGTAGGCAAATCCGACCTGCAAGCCGCCGCCGATCGGCTGCTGCAAACCGGCCTCTTCTCCAAAGTGAATTACAGCTTCAAAACCGTCAGCGAGGGCATCACGGTCACCTTCCAACTGGAAGAAGCTCCGCGCGTTCCCATTTTCTTCGACAATCTCCCGTGGTTTTCCGATAGTGAGCTTGCGGACGTCATCCGCAAAAAAGTCCCTTTCTTCGATGGCACCCTTCCCGAAGGCGGCGCCGTCGTGGATCAGGCAAGCGATGCCGTAAAAGAATTGCTGGACTCGCGCCAACTAAACGTCTCCGTCGAACACGAACTCATCCCCAATCCGCTGGGCGAAGGCAACGTCCAAAATATCCGCGCCGAAGGCGGCACTTTCTCCATCGCCAGCGTGGAGTTCAGCGACAAGAGCATTTCCGCTTCGCACACCGTGCAGCAGGCGCTTTTGGACGTCGTGGGAAAACCCTATTCGCGCATGACCATCGACCTTTTTCTTTCCGAACAGGTCCGCCCCCTTTATCTCCAACTGGGCTTTCTCAAAGCAAAGCTCGGCCCTCCAGAAGTCCGCTTGGCCGGCAATCCAAATCAAAAGCTCCCCGAGCAAATCCCCGTGTTTGTCCCCGTGGTCACCGGCCCTGTTTATCGCTGGCAAGGAGCGCAGTGGTCCGGCAACTCTCTTCTCTCCACCATCACGCTCGCGACTGAAATCGGCCTGAAGCCTGGCGATATTGCCGACGGCATGAAAATCGAAGCTGGCTGGGATAGCGCGCGCGAAGAGTACGCGCACCGGGGCTTCCTCGATGCAAAACTCGACCCCGTCGCCTCCTACGATGACAAGGAAACAACCGTCTCCTACAACGTGACCGTCGTCGAAGGCGCGCAGTATCATTTCAATACGCTGGTTCTGACGGGTCTCTCTCTAACCGCCGAGCGAAAGCTCCATCAAATGTGGCCCACCGCTACAGGCGCCATCTTCGACAAAGCTCTCTTCGAACAATTTCTAATCAAGCTGCAATCGCATCCAGCAGAAATTTTCGGCGATCTGCCGCTGCACTACGACACCGTGGGACATTGGCTGCGCCCTGACCCAGAAAAACACACCGTCGACGTCCTGCTCGATTTCAAATGACGCTCTCTTTGTAGCGCCGCCTTCCCGGCGGTGTTTTTCTTGCGGGATAAAAGTCTGGCAAGCATCAACTCGCATTTGCCGGTGCAAAGTAAGCCGCCCGCTGCGGTATACTCTCGATAGAAATGAGCACACTCGTACGCATCCAGGTTGCGGAGCAATCGCAGCTCTCAACCGACGAAAAAGAACTCCTGCTCCAAAAGCATTTGTCCGACTACACTTCCGTAATCGTCGCGCTCTCCGGCGGCGCCGATTCCGCCTATCTAGCCTACGCAGCTCATCAAGTGCTCGGCCAGCGCGCTCTATCGGTGACCGCCCTTTCCCCCAGTTATTCCGCACACGACCGCGAAGTTGTCGAATCCTTCGTCCGCCAACTCGGCGTTCGCCACGAATTCATCGAAACGCACGAAATGGAAAATCCCAAGTACCGCGCCAACGCCGCAGACCGCTGCTATTTCTGCAAAGACGAGCTGTTCACCGTGCTGGATGTAATGGCCCAGGAACGTGGCTTCTCCGCGGTAGCCTACGGCGTAAATGCAGACGACACACTCGATTTTCGCCCCGGCCACCGCGCTGCCGCGGAACATAGCGTCATCGCTCCCCTTCTCGATGCAGGCCTGCACAAGTCAGAAATTCGCCTCCTTTCGCAACGCGCCGGCCTTCCCACCTGGGACCGTCCCGCCTCAGCGTGCCTGGCCTCGCGCCTGCCTTATGGCACAGAAGTCACGCCAGAACGCCTCTCGCAAATCGAGCGCGGCGAAGCCGCCCTCCGCGAACTCGGCTTCCGCCAATTCCGCGTCCGCTTGCATGACAGGCTCGCGCGCATAGAAATCGCCCCGGAAGAGATGCCGCGCGCCATGTCGCCAGAAATGGCTGCCGCCATCTCGGCGCGCCTCAAAGCCGCCGGCTTCACTTACGTTGCCTTGGACCTGGAAGGTTACCGGCAGGGTTCCCTGAACGAGACCCTGGCTCGATAGGGCCACCTTCGGCCTGCCCACGGCCCGGGAGGCGGAACATTTTCAGGCGTATTTGCGTATCTCATATTGGGAAAGGTCGTAAGAGCGCTGCTTTGGGCGCTGGAGGCAGTATGACGCGACATCTCAGACTGGCCGCACCTCTCGCGCTAATCGCGCTCGTCGTCGCGCTTACGGGCTGCCAGATGGGCCCTTCTGTTTCCGGCAGCTTCGACCGCACGCTCGATGTTTCCGGCCCCATCCGCGTGGAACTATCGAATGTTTCGGGAGACGTGAACATTACCGGCAGTTCCGACGGCAAAATTCACGTCCACGGCGACGTGCGTGTCTCCGGAATGGGTTTTGGAAACACTCAGAAACGACTCGATGAACTCATCGCGAGCCCGCCTGTCGAACTAAAAGGAAGCACACTCCGCGTCGGAAAAGAAATGTCGCATCTCCACAACGCTTCCATCGCCTACACCCTGGAAGTTCCGAAGGAAACGGAGGTTAGTGCTTCGAGTGTGTCTGGAGCGGTGTCCATCCGAAGCGTGCGTGGCCCCGTGCAAGCGGAGTCCGTGTCGGGTTCAGTGCGCGCGCAGGATATTGGCCGGGAGGTCAGGCTCTCCTCGGTAAGTGGAAGCGTCGAAGCCGAAAATTGCGGCGATGATGTCCGTGCCACGAGCGTCTCCGGCAGCGTCACCGTGACCAACGCCAAAGGCGACGTACTCGCTCATTCCGTTTCCGGTGATGTCCACACCAACAATCCGGGTGGCCGCGTCGATGCCAACTCCTCCAGCGGTTCGGTGGGGGTGCGCGCGGCAAATGGGGATGTGAAGGGCCACTCCAGTTCAGGAAGCGTCACCGTCCAGGGCAATCCAAGCGGAAATAGCTATTGGGATTTAAAGACCTCCTCGGGAACGGTGGAGATCGCCGTGCCTTCCGACGCGAAATTTCATTTTTCCGCGAACGCCGTCTCCGGCCAGATCAGCGCTCAGATCCCCATCGTGATCGAGGAACAAGGCAAACATTCGCTTCGGGCCCACATCGGCGATGGCGGCGGCCGCGTCGAAATTCATACGGTCTCGGGCTCGATCGAAGTCCAGGGCGCGCAATAAGCCCTGTTCGGCAAATCTTCCCCAAACAGATTAGAATTGTTGTTTATGACCTGCACGCGGCAAATGTTTAAGCTTGCGCTGGCGCTTTTATTGTTAGAGCCCGGGTGTATAGCCGGCAGCCCCCGCGGTGCGCTGCAAAGCAATAATCAAACTGCGCCAATACAAGAAACAAAACCGCCTGCTCCCAAGCAGTCTCCCGCCCAGAAGCCTCTCTCTGAAAACGAAGAACTCCAGCAAGCCATCGATCGCTCCGGCAACGACCGCGCTGCCCTGGTCCACAACCTCGAAAACTTTCTCAAGGATTACCCGGAATCCCGCCGGCGTCCCCAAATCTACCGCGCGCTGGTCGAAGCGGACATGCAGTTGAAGGATTCCGTTCACGCCGCCGACTACGCCGAGCGCATCATCGCCCTCAACCCGGAAGACATGCCCATGACGCTGCTCGCCATCCAACTCCTCGAACGCATCGGCGACGAAGCCGCGCTGCGCCGCGCGGTGAGTTACTCCGCGCGTGTGCTCGACTACGTAAACAGCTCCGCCACCCAGACAAAGCCAGCGAAAATTTCAGTGGAAGAATGGGAAGCCGACCAGAAGCAGGACAAAATGTCCATCTTCGCCATGCGCGGAAGGCTTTACTTCAAACTGCATGATTACGACGCAGCCGACAAAGAGTTTCGCACGAGCATGGCGGCCTCGCCCAACGCTTCCGTAGCGGAAAAACTCGGCGAAATTGCCGAACTGAATAAAGATTTGCCGGGCGCCATTCGAGAATACGCCGAAGCGTTCGCCCTTGCGGATTCTTCAGCCAAACAGCCGAATCGCCGCGAAATCCGCCAGAAGCTCGGCAATGTCTGGCGCCTGGCGCACGGCTCCGACCAGGGTCTTGGCGACTACCTCTTGCACGCGTACGACAATGTCGCCGCATCCGCAGACGCTCCCAAGCCAAAACGAAACGCGGCCGCCAAAGAAGCCTACGATTTCAGCTTGCGCAAAGCCCCAGACGGCTCTCCCTACCCCCTTGCGGATCAGAAGGGCAAAATCATTGTCCTGAATTTCTGGGCCACGTGGTGCGGTCCATGCCGGGCGCTGGAACCCCATTTCGAGCGCGTAGCCGCGCAGTTCCAGGGAATCACCGACATCGTTTTTCTTGCCGCGGACTGCGATGAGGACGAAACGCTCGTTCCTGCTTATCTGGCGGAAGCAAAGCCCACCCTGACGGTGGTTTTTGCGGACGGGCTGGATTCGTTTCTCGTGGTGAGAAGTTTTCCCACTGTCGTGGTGCTGGACCGCACGGGAAAAATTGCGTATCGCGCGGAAGGCTTCGACCCCGATGAAGTCGAGTCGGAATTAACCAACGCCGTCCGCCGCACGCTCGCGGCGCAAAAGACAAACGCAGAGAGCGCTGCTCAGGGCGTCAAATCGGCCCCGTAATTCCCGACAAATTCCTCGAAGTCGTCAATCTCGTCCATGTCCTTGCCCACAAAGCGGATGGTATGCGAATCCACGCGCTGCACAGACCGCAGGTAGCTCAGCAATTCTGCCGGCGTGTAGTTCTTGAAGGTGATCTCCAGCGTGACCGGGGTCTTAATTACATACGGCTTGAAATCGTGCAGCCGCGCGAATGCGGCTTTCGCGCCCGCGTAGATTTTGTCGCAGGAGGCCGCCGGCGTCAGCGTCTCCGCCGAATGAAATCCCAGCGCCTTCTTCGTCACCACCGTCTCGATGTCGCCCAGCCGCGATTTGATCTCTTCCGTGGCGACGTCATCCCCTGATACGAAAATCACGGGGACGCCCTTCGCCCCCGCGTAAGCAGCGTTGTATTCTCCCTCTGTCACAGCAACGCCATTCAACGCCACGCGCGAATAATGGGCACTCGAAAATGTATGCGCCCGAACGCCCTTCGGATTTGTCGTGGAAGCGTGATATCCCACAAAGAGCGCCGCGTTGAAGGTCGAATCGATCCCCGCCATCATCCCGCCATGCCGCGGCCACGACCGCACGATGCGCACGTCCGCTGGAAAATCCTCAATCAGCAAATTCTCGCCATTGCCATGCGAATCGCTGACAACAATTTCGCCGGCGCCTGCTTCCTTCGCCGCCCGGATGGCAGCCAGCGTTTCGTCGGTCATGAACTTCCGAAATCGCCCGTATTCGAACCCGTTTGGACTCAACTGGTCGATCGTCACCGTCCCCGCGACGCCTTCCATATCCACCGAAATATACACCTTCATCTTTGGCGGCGTCTTGTCCGAGGACGTCTGCGCGCTGATGTTTCGCGCCGCGGCAATTCCGATCGACAACGCCGCACAAACAAATAAACCAAGAGCAATTCGCAATCGAGAACGCATCGTGAACAACCTCACAGTTCTGTAAAGGAAAAGGTCAAAGATCGCAGGCAAGAGTCTACAGCCGTCCAGCCGCCGAAGCCGAAGGAAAATTCAGCGCCACTTCGCGCGCCGCAAGAATCGTATTCACATGAATTCGAACGGTATCTTCCACGCGCCGCGCGTATCCGCCGGCCAGAGCCGTAGAAACTGGAATCCCCCGGCGCCGCGCCTCTTCAAACACGCGCCGGTCGCGCTCCTTCAAACCCTTTTTCGTAAGCATCAGCCCGCCAAGTTGGTCCTCGCAAAACGGGTCCGCCCCGCCAACGTAAAAAACAATCCCCGGCTTGAATTCATCCAGCGCCAACTGCACGGCCGGAATCAACGCCCCAAGATATTCGTCGTCATCCACGCGGTCCGCCATATCGAGATCCACATTCGAAGGCGGCTTATACGCCGGATAATTATTTTCCTGGTGGATCGAAAGCGTAAAAACGCTCTCGTCTTCCGCAAAAATCGCAGCCGTCCCATTTCCATGATGCACGTCGGTATCAACAACCATCGCCGTTCGAATCGCCCCGTCATGCTGCAAGCGTCGAATCGCCACCGCCACATCATGAATCGCGCAAAATCCCTCGCCATGCCCCGGATACGCATGATGAAACCCGCCACCCAGATTGCATCCGAATCCATCGCGCAACGCCGACTGCGCGGCCAAAATCGACCCACCCGCCGCAAGCCAGCAAGCCTCCACAGCCTCACGCGAATAAGGAATCTCCAATTTCATAATTTCGCTTGCCGTCAAAGTCCCCGTCTTCAGCTTGTGCACCCAATCCACCGTATGCACGCGCAGCACGTCCTCGTCCGCCGCAGCCGTCGGAGTCAAAAAATTCTCCCCGGTGGCAACGCCCTCAGACAAAAGCGTCTCAGCAATCAGATGAAATTTTTGCGATGGAAAAACATGCTCGCCCAGATTTAAGTCGTAGCCTTTGTGGTAGACCAGTTTGAAGGGCAACATGAACCAAAACCGCGCGCAACCCCGCGCCTATTGTTTCCGTTGCAGGGGCGCCCGCCGCGGGGGGCGCCCCATTCGGCAAGATCGATCCGTTCTGTCCGTTACTTCCGTTCCCCGTTAATTCTCCCGCTCCAAAATAAAATCCGGCAACGTCATCAACGCCCGCGCATACTCCGAATCCCCATGCCCATTGAGGCACGCCTTAGCCCGCCGCGCATACTCATGCGCCAAATTCCGCGCCCTCACCAGCGCCCCCGAATCCTGCACCAAAGCAACAATCGTCTGCGCGCTAACGGTGTTGAACTCTTTTTCCTCGAGCACCCGCGCCACCAACCCGCGCGCCTCGCGATGCCCATTGTCCATCGCATAAATCAGAGGCAACGTAACTTTCCCCTCTTTTAAATCGCTCAACACAGGTTTGCCGAGCTGCTCCGCAGAAGCCGTAAAATCCAAAAGATCATCCACAAGCTGAAACGCCAGCCCCGCATATTTCCCGTAATCCGCCAAAGCTTCTTCCTCAACTCCTTCAAGCCCGCCCAGCACCGCTCCCAATCGCGCGCACCCGCTAAACAAACAAGCTGTCTTATAAGTGGCCAGCCGCAGTGCATCCTCTTCCGTAACATCAATGCGCCCAATCTTCGCCAACTGAATCAACTCTCCCTCAACCATCTTCTGCGTCAAATCAATCAAAATATCCAAAATCCGAAAATTCCGTTCCTCAAGCGCCATCTGAAACGACTGCATGTAAAGCCAATCCCCCGCCAAAACGCTCCGATGATTTCCCCAACGCGAATTCGCCGAAGGCCGACCGCGCCGCGTGTCCGCGCTGTCAATCACGTCGTCATGAATCAAGGTCGCGCTGTGCAGTAGCTCCACAACCGCCGCAAGACGAATCGCACCCGCACTCCGCCGACCGGTATACGAATTGCAAAGCAGCAGCAAAGCCGGCCGAAGCCGTTTCCCGCCGCCGCCCAGCAAATAGCCGGTAATCTCCGCGACCGGTTCGAACGCACCAGCACTCTGCCGTGCGAGCTCTTCCTCAACAAGCACCAGGTCGTCCCGCACCAGATCAAAAATCTCTTTGGCAGTAAGCAGCGCGATAGCCTTCCTCCCCAACCCCACATTCATCTTTGGGACTCCGCCGCCGCGGACACTCGCGGCTCGGCAAGACGGAAAAATCGCCGGAAATTCCCTGCGGTCCTGGCGGCGAATTCTTCCGCGGGTAAGTCTCTCACACTCGCGAGTATACGCGCTACTTCCGCCACATACGCAGGTTCGTTGCGCTTGCCGCGGTAAGGCTGCGGCGCAAGGTACGGCGCGTCCGTCTCAATCAAAATGTTCTCCAGCGGCAAAACTTTCGCAACGTCCCGCAAGTTCTGCGTTTTCGGATAAGTCGAATTCCCGGCAAAAGAAATCATGAAACCCATGTCCACGCCGCGCAACGCGTCCTCAAGCGTGCTCGTGAAGCAATGCAAAATCCCGCCCAGACCGGTAGGGCGCCACACTTCCTCTATCAAGCGCAAACAATCCGTCCACGCATCGCGGCAATGAATGATGATTGGCAACTTCGCCGCCGTGGCCAACTCCATCTGCGCGCGGAACACGCGCTCCTGCACATCGCGCGGCGAATGATCGTAAAAATAGTCGAGGCCAATCTCGCCCCAGGCGATCACCTTGGGATGTTTCGCAAGCCGCGCCAGCTCATCCAAATGCGCCTGCGTTACATCCTTCGCCTCATGCGGATGAATCCCAACAGTCGTGTAAATCCAGTCGTAAGCCTCGGCGAATGGCATCGCGGCGTCAAGTTTGTGGGGGCCAGGCCCAGTCCCAATCGCAAGTAGTGTAGTTACGCCCGCGTCCCGCGCGCGCGCAAGCATCGCCTCGCGATCCTCATCAAATCGCGAATCATCAATGTGCGCATGCGAATCAATCAGTTCCATAAATCGAGTCCGGACTTCTTAAGCTATCAGGTTTTGCGGCAAGCGTCGAATCGAAATCGGGGTGTTCCATATTTATGGCACGCGTGAGATACTCAGTCCATGAAGAAGGAAGCAGTAAGAACAACGATAGATATTCCCGCTCCGCTTTACCGCAGACTCAAGGAGCAAGCTGCCGCGCAAGGGCGGTCCGTTCGAGAATTGATTCTGGTGGGCGTCCACTCGACCCTGTTGCGGAGTAAGCGTTCTCGTCCGCGCCGCGTCAAGTTCCCTCTCATCGTTTCTAAGGGCCCCAAGGTCGAACTCAGCAACGAACAAATGTATGAACACGTTGAATTTCCTTGATGCGAATGTTTGGCTCGCGCTGATCTGGAGCCGGCACTCACACTCGAAAAAAGCCCAGGAATGGTTCGCCCGGTCGGCGGAGGAAAAATTCTTTTACTGCCGCATCACGCAGGTCACCGTACTTCGACTGCTCACGACTTCCAGCGTGATGGGAAGTGACACGAGAAAAATGGGCGAAGCCTGGGAAATATGGGACAAGGTTTGCGATGACGAGCGCATAGCCTTCCTTCCCGAGCCTGAATCTGTGGAGCGTGAATTCAGGCGCCTATCCGCGCTGCGAACCTCTTCGCCAAAAGTATGGGCCGATTCCTACCTGCTGGCCTTCGCAGGAGTTGCTGGATTGAAGTTGGTCACATTTGACCAAGGAATGAAAGCGAAAGGGCCTGACGCGCTTGTGTTGTAATAATTCAGCGAGAAACAGGAGACAGACGCAGGCTCGCGGCTAGCTGCTTAACGTCTAAGAAGACTCCATTATTTCAGACGGGCGCCGACTTCCACGTCCTCATCCGGAAATCCCGCCAACACCGGCCGTCCCTCGGGTCCAACGGACGCCGCTACAATCATTCCGTTCGACTCCACGCCGCGCAATTTTCGCGGCGCCAAGTTCACCACGACCGCGACTTTGCGCCCAATCAATTTCTCCGGTTCGTAAAACTGTGCAATCCCCGCGCAAATCTGCCGAATCTCCGTCCCAATATCCACCGTCAACTTCAACAATTTATCCGCGCCAACAATCCGCTCCGCCGTCTTGATCTGCCCAACGCGCATCTCCACTTTCGCAAAATCCTCAATGCCGATTTTCGCGTCCGCGGCAGGCGCCGTCGCTGCGGAGGCCGTTCCCGCCGCAACCGGTGCGGCTGCCGCAGGCGCGGGTGTAGTGACCGGCGACGGTGCGTTCTGAGCTTCTTTTTCCATGGCTTCCATCCTCTCAATCGCTTCTGCTTTTTCAATCCTCGGGAAAAGCGCCTGCAACTTTCCGAGCCGTCCGTCAGCCGCAAGCTGCCCCCACCGCAATCCATCCAACTCCACGCCACCAACCTGTCCCGCCAACCCCAGCAGCGCCCAAACCTTCGCCGTACAATCCGGCAAAGCCGGATGCGCCAATACGGTTACAATCCGCAAAACTTCCGCGGTAGTCCAGAGTATCGCCGCCCGCCTCTGCTGATCAGACTCCGTCTCCCCCAACGACCACGGATGCTCGCTGGTCAAGTAACGGTCAGTCGCCCCAATCAAGGCCCAAATCGCCTCCAACCCCCGCGAAAATCCCAACCTCTCGTACTCCTCCAACACATCCCCAATCGTAGCCTGCGCGATCTTCGCCAACTCATCATCCTGCGGCAAACGCGCACCCACCGCCGGAATCTTCCCGCCGCAATCTTTTTGAATCATTGCCGCAGTGCGGCTAGCCAAATTCCCCAACCCATTCGCCAGATCGCTGTTATATCGCTGCACCAGCGCGTCATAACTAAAATTCCCATCCTGCCCAAACACCGTCTCGCGCAGCAGGTAATACCGTAGTGCATCCATCCCCAAAACATTCACAATGGGACGCGGGCGTACCACATTCCCGAGCGACTTGCTCATCTTCGCGCTGTCCATCAAGAGCCAGCCATGCGCCCAAATCTGTTTCGGCACGGGCAATCCCGCCGCCATCAAAAACGCCGGCCAATACACCGCATGAAACCGGATAATCTCCTTGCCAACGAGATGCAAATCCGCCGGCCAATATCCGGACTTCTCGTACTGCGGCCCGCCAACGGCGCTCAAATAAGCCGTCAACGCATCGAACCAAACATAAAAAACGTGCGGCTCCTCCCCCGGAACAGGAATCCCCCAGCGAATCGTCGTCCGCGTAATACTCAAATCCCGCAACCCGCCCTCAACAAAACTCAAAACCTCATTCCGCCGTGCCTCGGGCTGAATGAAGTCCGGGTTCTTCGCATAAAAATCAAGCAAGGGCTTCTGAAACGCCGAAAGCTTAAAAAAGAAGTTCGGTTCCGTAACCGTTTCGGTAGGCCGCCCGCAATCCGGACAATTCTCCCCTGGCTTCACATCCACATAAGCATTGTCATAAATGCAATACTGCCCCGTGTAATGCCCCGGATAAACAAACCCGTTCTCCCGGCACAATTTAAATAGCCACTGCACCGTATGCGCATGCTTCAAATCTGTAGTACGAATAAACTCGTCGCCCTGCACGCCAAGCTCATCCCACAGCGCCTTCCACTGCGCCGCCATCTTCGCCACAAACTCCGACTCCGGCACCCCCGCCTTCTTCGCAGACCTCTCCACATTCACGCCATGCTCGTCGGTCCCGGTGGTCATCACCACATCAAACCCGCGCATCCGCTTGTACCGCCGAATGGTGTCGCACACGATCGTCGAATACGTATGCCCAATATGCGGCAACCCGTTCGTGTAGTAGATCGGCGTAGTCAAATAATATTTTGGTTTCCCCGAAGCCATCTTTCTCCGTTCTTACACTTCTCTGTGCCCTCTGTGAACTCTGTGTTAAGAAAAACCTGCTACCGCTTCTCGTACGCCCGCACAGCCTCCGCAATCACGGTCTGCAGCGGCACCTTCTTCTCCTCCGCCAATTTCCGGCAATCCTCATACTCCGGCGTAGCATGCCGAATATGCCCGTTCACTCGCGAAACCTTCACGCGCACATCCCCCAACGAAGTCGCCACCGTGACCCACTCGCGCGGCAAAACCCGACGCTGAGCCGTATATGTGCGAGCCCCAAACGTAGTAGTCTCCGCAAAAATCAAGTCCATCAACGAATTCGTATCTCCAGGCCTGCACAAAACCGTCAAAAGCATCCCCGGCCGATTTTTCTTCATCTGCACAGGCGTGGTGTAAACATCCAAAGCTCCCGCCGCGAAAGCCTTCTCCAAAAAATATCCATAAATTTGCGGGTTCATATCGTCGAGGTTTGCCTCAATAACCGCGATCTCTTCATCGAACCCGGCAACCGTTTTCTCCGCAGTTTCTCCAACCATGATCCGCAGAACATTTGGCTGCGATTCCAAATCCGCGGTCCCAGCCCCATACCCAATCGCCGAAACAATCATCCCCGGTTGCGGCCCAAACGCCTCGCAAAGTGTGGCGACAATAGCCGCCCCGGTAGGCGTAACAAGCTCCTTCAATACTCCATTCGAATAAGTAGGCTTCCCCTGCAGCAACCGAGCCGTAGCAGGCGCAGGCACTGGCAACACCCCATGCGCCATCTTCGCCGTCCCACCACCCACATTTAGAGGGGAACACGCAAACTTCTCAATGCCCAGCGCATGAAACCCAATACAAGCCCCAACAATGTCCACAATCGCGTCCACCGCCCCAACCTCATGAAAGTGAATCTTTTCCACAGGCACGTCATGAACCCGCGCCTCAGCTTCCCCCAGCTTCTGAAAAATAGCCGAAGCCCGATGCCGCACGACAGGTGCGAGCCGCGACTTCTCCAAAATCTCCAAAATCGCGCCAAGCGACCTGTGCTTCGACGTATCCGCCGTCTTCACCCGCACATATGTCGCCGCCATCCCATTCTTCCAAACTTTCTCCGCCGTCAACTCCCAACCAGGCACATCCAACCCGCGCAACCCCGAGCGCAGCAGCTCCACCGGGCAACCGGCATCCACGAGCGCACCAAGCGTCATGTCCCCGCCAATCCCCGAAAAGCAATCAAAATAAGCAAGTTTCATGGAAGTTCGCCGCCGCAGGAACGCCTGTTTGTAAGTTCCGTCGGAGATGATTCGATACTATCGGCGCAGCACAGGAGTGTCAAACCACGCAGCCGCTGAGTGGTGTCCTAATTTGGATTGCGGGAGCTCTGCTCCCGCTTTTGAGATTTCGGATGGGGCAAAAAGCCGCACCTATTTGCAAGCAAGCACGCAGTAGTGCTTCGCATTCGTTCGGAATTGAGCTATTCTCCTTCGCACCAGCACCTGTGGAGGCTTAACAAAAGAATGCCAGCGGCCCATCGCCCCATCAAGTCTTTCCTGCCACTGATCCTGGCTCTCGCGCTTTGTCTCGCCATTCCGGCCCACACCCAGGAGCCAGGCAATCCCCCTCCCACCTTCACCAAAGACGTCGCTCCCATCCTGCAAAAGCACTGTCAGACCTGCCATCGCCCCGGCGAAGCAGCCCCGTTTTCCATGCTGACCTACGAAGACACCCGCCCCTGGGCTACCATGATGAAAATGGCCGTCACCCAAAAAGTCATGCCACCGTGGTTTGCCGACCCGCACTACGGCCATTTCTCCAACGAACGCTCGCTGACCGCCGTAGAAATCCGAACTCTCGCCGCGTGGGTCAACGGCGGCGCCCAAAAAGGCTCCGACACCGACATGCCGCCTCCAGCAAAAGACTTCGTCGAAGGCTGGGGCATCCCAGCTCCGGACCTCGTTCTCCAACTCCCGAGGCCCTTTGACGTTCCCGCTTCAGGCGTCATGGACTATCAATACGTCATCATTCCGACCGGCTTCAAAGAGGACAAATGGGTGCAAATGCTCGAAGTTCGCCCAACCGACCGAGCGGTCGTCCACCACATCATTGCTTATCTTCGCGAGCCGGGTTCCAACTACTTCAAGGATCAGAAGCCTGGAGTCTTTTTTATCGCTCCGCCCGCGAAAGCCGACGAGAAGGTCGACACGAGCGCTCTGCCCAGCGATTTTCTGGTCGGCTACGCTCCCGGACAACCCGCGGAAATTCTCCGCCCCGGCGAAGGCAAGCTCATCAAAGCAGGCTCGGACATAGTTTTCGAAGTCCACTACACGCCAAACGGAAAAGCTACGAGAGACCAGACCAGGCTCGGCCTCGTCTTCGCAAAAACGCCCCCAGCTGAACGCGTTTTGACTCTCTCCGCCTCCAACGGAACCTTTAAGATTCCTCCGGGCGATCCCGACTACAAAGTGGACGCCTCCTTTGAGGTGCAAAAAGACGTCAAGCTCGTCGCCTTGCACCCGCACATGCACAGCCGCGGCAAGTCTTTTGAATATCGCCTGACTTTTCCCGATGGCAGGACCGAAACCATCCTCAGCGTCCCCGCCTTCAACTGGCACTGGCAGCTCTGGTACAACCTCACCGATCCCATCAGCCTCCCTCGCGGCACCAAGATCGAATGCACCGCCCATTTCGACAATTCCCCCGGCAATCCCGAAAACCCCGACCCCACCAAGGCCGTCATCTGGGGCCAGCAGAGCTGGGACGAAATGATGGTGGGCTTCTTCAACCTCAAATTTGACGCCAACATGTCCGCGGCGGAAGTCCGTTCCCCAGGCTCCGTCCACACTCACTGATGGTTTCCACGGGATATTCGCACGACGCACGCTTGCTATCCCGCTGAAAACAAACTATTTATTATTAATAACTTGACAAGTAACGCTGATATACTACAACCACAGGCGACACTGGCGGGATTTATCTGCCTCAGAAAAATGGCTCTCCGCTGGCTGGTCCTTCACACCTCAGCGAGACCACTCCACCCAATCTCGTTACCTTTTTGCAACTCCATCGCGTCCGTAAGCCGTTTGTTTGCCACTCTTACGGACACTTCGCATCATACTCATTCCAAAAGCGTTAGCAGCCCTTTGTTCTCACATACCCGTGCACTCCTGTGCATCACGAATTATCCCATCTCCTTTGTTTTCAATACATTCCACACTCTGTGCACAAAACACCCGGGTGGGGGTATCCGTGCATCCCGCCGGAACAGTCCCCACGTTACCTTTTGACCCCATTCTTCTCCTCCACGTATACTCACCTCTCTCTTACGACTGGGGTTCCGTGTATCTAACACTCACAAGCCGCCTCCGCGACGCCCTCGCTCGCTACATCCAGGGGCAGTACGTCATCACCATGGACGTCACTCTCGAGCGCCCTCCCAAAATCGAAATGGGAGAAGCCGCCTCCCCTGTCTGCTTCGAGCTAGCCAAGCGCCTGAAGCGCGCCCCTCGCCAGATCGCCCAGGAAATCGCTGTCGGATTCGGCAAGGTGGAAGGCATTGCCCGCGTGGAAGTTGCTGGCGCCGGCTACCTTAATTTTTATTTCGATCGCGCCGCATTCCTGGAATCCACACAAAACGAAGCGTCCGCGAAAGCAAGTTCTACGCCGCAGCACGCCGGCAAAGTCATCGTCGAACACACCAGCATCAATCCCAACAAAGCCGCTCACATCGGCCACGTGCGCAACGCGGTCCTCGGCGACACCATGGCGCGCGTCCTGCGCCACGCAGGCCACCCCGTGCAAGTCCAAAATTACATCGACAACACTGGTGTCCAGGTTGCAGACGTAGTGATCGGCTTCCTCGATATGGAGCGCCTCACGCCCGTCAGCGTGAAAATGGCCGCGATGGACAAGCGCTTCGATTACTACTGCTGGGATCTCTACGCGAAAGCCACGCACTTCTTTGAAGAAGACAAAGCCCGCGCCGCCGAGCTCCGCGGCCGCACGCTGAAAGCGATCGAAGAAGACCGTGGCGAAGAAGCGGAAGTGGCGCAAGTCGTCGCCGATGCCATCGTCACTCTGCATCTGCGCACCATGGCGCGTCTTGGCATCTCTTACGAATTGCTGGCGCGCGAAAGCGAAATTCTCCACCTGAAATTCTGGGAAGCCGCTTTCGACAAATTGAAATCTTCGGGCACAATCCAGTTGGCGACCACCGGAAGAATGGCCGGCTGCTGGATCATGCCCTGGAAAGAAGAAAAAGATTCCAGAACCAATGCAGAGGCCGCGGAGAACTCCGCGGACACAGAGAAAGACAAAGACGAAGAGAATACGCAGGACAAAATCATCGTCCGCTCAAATGGCATCGTGACCTACGTCGGCAAAGACATCGCCTACCAGCTCTGGAAATTCGGCCTTCTCGGCAAAGATTTTAATTACCGCTCCTGGCCCGGCGCGCCTGAAGGCGAAAAAACGTGGGCCACCACGACATTCAAAAGTGATCCCGCAGCTCCGCATTTTGGCGAACCTGCCTCCGTGGTTTACAACGTAATCGACGCGCGGCAATCCTATTTGCAGGACGTAGTCGCTGAAGGATTGCGCCGCCTGGGTCACGCAAAAGCTGCCGAGCAGTCGATTCACTTGTCTTACGAAATTGTCGCCCTGACTCCGCGCTGCGCCGCCGAAATGGGCTACGAACTTACGCCAGAAGAAGCCAAAAAGGCCTACGTTGAGGTGAGCGGACGAAGAGGCTTCGGCGTGAAAGCGGATGACTTGCTCGACAAACTGGAAGCCGCCACGCTCGCGGAAGTCCAAGAGCGCCACGCAGATATGGGCGAGGGCTCCCAGAAAAAAACCGCCCATGCAGTTGCCGTCGGCGCGCTCCGCTTCTTCCTATTAAAATTCACGCGCAACGCCATCATCGCTTTCGATTTCAAAGACGCCCTAAGCTTTGAAGGCGAAACTGGCCCGTACTGCCAATACGCGGTCGTCCGTGCGCGCGGAATTTGGCGAAGGGGGGTCGAACGTCCCCCGGACATTGTGACCGAGGCAGCGCTAGGCGAAGCAGTGGAACTTTTCAAAACAACCCGGGGCGATGTAACGGCCAAATTTCTCGAAGGCGCGGGAAATAATGATTTGTGGGAACTTGTGCTATCGGCATCTTCACTGGATCTGGCCGTCGACGCAGCCATCGGCGCGCAAGAACCCGCCTTCGTTGCGAAATACGCCTTCCAACTGGCCCAAACCTTCAACAATTTCTACCACAAGCACCACATCCTAACGGAGGCCGACGCCCACAAACGCGCCTTCCTCCTCAGCCTGACCGAATTGGTCGAATCGCAATTGGTAAAGGCACTAAACCTTCTGGGCATCGAGGCCCCGGAGAAAATGTAGGAAATTCCTATGCCAACACATAAAACTTCGCGCCGTGATTTCCTGTCCATTACGTCGCTCCTCGGCGCAAGCCTGGCTGCACCAAAATTTCTCCTCGGCGGCCTCGTGGATTCCCCGGCAGCCCGTACACCGCTCACCGAATTCGACTACGCCGACGTAACACTCGCCAGCCCACTCCACAATCAGCAACTCGACGCCAACATTTCCGTCCTGATGGAGCTGAGCGAAGACAGCCTGTTAAAACCTTTACGAAAAATGGCTGGACTCCCCGCCTCCGGAGAAGAACTCGGCGGCTGGTATCTCTACGATCCCGCTTTTGATGGCCGTTCCCTTGGCCCCGGCTTCGCACCGGCCTGCACGTTCGGCCAATGGGTTTCCGCTTTGGCACGCGCCTACGCAATCACTCGTGACGAAAAAATCCGCAACAAAGTTCTGCGCCTCAATCGTGCCTACGCCAAAACAATTTCCGCGGCTTTTTATGAAAACAACCGCTTCCCCGCCTACTGCTACGACAAATTCGTCTGCGGCCTGATGGATTCGCACCGCCTGGCGAATGATCCTGACGCTCTCCGAATTCTCGATCACACGACCGATGTGGCCCTGCCGTGTCTCCCTGGAAAGGCCATCGAACACGGCATCCCTTGGCGCCCCGGCAAAGATGACACCTACACGATGGATGAGTCCTACACCATCGCGGAAAATCTCTTCCTCGCGTATCAACGCGGCGCAGGCGACCGCTACCGCACGCTGGGCGAACAATATCTCGACGACGAATATTTCAATCCCCTCGCTGATGGCCAAAGCAATTTCGCCGGGCGCCATGCCTACAGCCACGTGAATTCGCTGTGCTCCGCGATGCAGGCCTACATAACCCTAGGCAGCGAAAAGCATTTGCGCGCTGCAAAAAACGGTTTTGATTTCCTCGCTGCGCAGAGTTTTGCGACTGGGGGCTGGGGCCCCGACGAAACATTGCTTGCGCCCGACAGCGATGGCCTCTACGAAAGTCTTACGAAGAGCCACAATAGTTTTGAAACGCCCTGCGGTTCCTATGCGCATTTCAAGCTGACGCGCTATTTGCTACAAGCGACGCCAAGCCTGCGCTACGGCGACAGCATGGAGCGCGTCATGTACAACACAGTACTCGGAGCCAAGCCACTCCAAACCGACGGAAGCACGTTCTACTACGCCGATTACAATTTCAAAGCCAACAAAGTTTATTCCGACCGCCACTGGGCGTGCTGCTCGGGCACGCTTCCGCAAGTTGCCGCCGACTACGGAATCAACACGTATTTCCGCGACTCAAACGGCATCTACGTGAATCTCTACATTCCGAGCACGCTGCGCTGGACACAGGGCGGCGCGCGCTATTCTCTAACTCAGAAAACAGAGTATCCCTTCGACAGCCACATCCAATTTGAAGTGAAAGCCAGTTCCCCGAAGGAGTTCACTATCGGGTTCCGCACTCCAGCATGGACGGAAGGCGCAACCATTTACATCAATGGCAGACGACCAACGATGGCAAGCAAACCCGGCCAATTCGGGGCCGTCCGGAAGGAGTGGAAAAACGGCGATCGCATCGACCTGGAATTGCCGCTGAAGACCCGCCTCGAACCCATTAACCCGCAACACCCGGATACAGTCGCCCTGCTCTGCGGCCCGCAAGTCCTTTTTGCGATCGACAACCATTCGCCAACCGTGACGCGCAAACAATTGCTAGCTGCAACTCAAACAGGTCCACAAACATGGCACGCCGAAACGGCAACAGGACCGCTGACGTTCCGCCCGTTCACGGCCATAACGAACGAGCAATATTCAACGTACGTGTCCGCAACCGACGAAGGATGACTTTGTAGGGGCGATATGAATAATGCAGAGGGAAAAGGTAGGACAGGCATTCCTGCCTGTCTCTTTTGTTTTGAACAACAACAGACAGACACGAACGTCTGTCCCACAGATCAGTAGGACATCACGAGATGTACGAGGGTACGCAAAGCAATGCCAGTAGGACCCTTAGCAAGCCAGGCCTTGGCGTCGTCATTCCATGCGGTGCCAGCAATGTCGAGATGTATCCAAGGCGTATCTCCGGCAAATTCGCGGATGAACCAGGCTCCGGTAATGGATCCGCCGCCCTTGCCGCTGCCAATGTTCTGAATGTCGGCGACGGTGCCCTTGATGAACTCGCGGTACTCGTCGTCCATCGGCAGTTGCCACATCTTTTCGCCGACGGCTTTTGCGGAAGCAAGCAACTTGTCAGTCCAAGTTTGATCTGCGCCGCTGAACACTCCAACGTTGATACTCGCGAGCGCCACAACAATGGCACCTGTGAGCGTAGCAGCATCAACAAGGTGCGTAGCACCAAGCTGTTTCGCGTAGTGAACGCCATCGGCAAGAATCAATCGGCCTTCCGCGTCGGTGTTCAAAACTTCGATGGTTTTGCCGGACATGGCGGTCTGAATGTCGCCGGGCTTCTGCGCAGTCCCGCCAGGCATGTTTTCTGTAGCAGGCACAACGCAAATAACTTTGACATTCGGCTTGAGCGTCGCCAGCGCGCGCATCACGCCGAGCATGGTCGCCCCGCCGGCCATGTCGTACTTCATTTTTTCCATGCCGTCGGCGGGCTTGATGGAAATGCCGCCGGTATCAAACGTAACGGCTTTGCCGACAAGTCCAATGACCGGGGCACCAGGCTTCGGATTCGCTGGCGTGTAGGTAACAACAATCATTCGGGGCGGTTCCGGCCCGCCCTGCGCGACGCTGAGGAGCGCTCCCATTTTTAAATCAGCGATTTTCTTTTCGTCGAGAATTTCCACCGACAGCCCGGCTTGTTTGGCCATGGCTTCGGCTTTTTCCGCAAGAATTCTCGGCGTGAGCTTGTTGGAAGGCTCGTTAATCAGGTCGCGCGCAAAATTCTGCGACTCGCCGATAATGCGTCCGCGCGCGAAGCCTTTTTCGCCCGCGGCGCGCTCCGCATCAGAAAAACCGGCGACCACGACGGAGTCGATGAACTTGTCGTTCTTCTTGTCAGTCTTGTATTTGTCCGATTCAAAGTCGGCCGCGATCGCGCCCTCGACGATCGCTTGCGCGAAATCTTCGGTAGCGTCGTTTTCGCGTACAACGAAAGCAATACTGTGCGCGCCACGAGTTTTCAAATTGCGCAGCGCAGCGCCAGAAATTTTGCGAAGCGTGGCGTTATCAAATTTTTCGCGCTTCCCGGCTCCGACCAGCAACAGCCGGCCGGCTTTGAGTCCGGCGGGAGCATGAATCAGGGTCAACTCCAGCGTCTTGCCAGTCAGTTCACCGCTCTTGGCCAGTTTCTTAAGAAGACCGCCGGCAGCCTGGTCAATCTCTGCGAGCCTTCCTTGAATAGGATCGGTCTCCTCAAAGACATAGGAGACGACGGCTTCGGTTTCGAGTCCAGCGTACGGCTTTGTTTCCAGTGTGATCTGCATGTTTCTTTATCGCCTCCGGTTGTTATACATCGCTTTTTCGGTCTCTCTTCGTGCTTCCTTATCCTTTTCGTCCTGGCGGCGGTCCCACGACTTCTTGCCCTGGGCCAGGGCGATTTCGACCTTGGCGATGCCGTTCTTGAAATAAATCTTAGTGGGAATGACGGTCAAACCCTTGGATTGGGTACGCCCGGCAAGCCTGTAAATTTCGTTCTTGTGAAGAAGCAATTTGCGCGTGCCAAGCGGCTCGTGATTCCAGGGCCCGCCGGGCATGTACTGTGCAATGTGCGCGTTAACGAGCCAGGCGCCGGAGGGCCTGAAATCGACATAAGCATCTCGGATATTCGCTTTTCCTTCGCGCAAAGCCTTCACTTCGGTGCCATGAAGCACGAGCCCAGCCTCCATTCGGTCAAGAAGATGGTAGTTATAGGAGGCGGCGCGGTTCTGGGCCACGATTAGCTCTTCGGATTTGGCGCCCTTCTCGGGCTTCTTTAATGGCTTCGGCACAATCTCTCATCATAACTGGAGTGTTAAAACTTGGCTATGGATATGGTTTGGACACATTACTTGAAAGCGTGCAGCCAACCTTCCGTGTATTGCCCGTGCTCTAAACCGAGTGTTAGACTGGGTGGCAGTCTGCAATGGCTTCGTGTCGAGGCCCCGGAGAGTCCATGCGGCGTAGTCTAAGTGTCGGCTTGTGTTTGTGCATCGGTCTGTTCGCTTCGGGCTGCCCGAAGGGCCAAACGGACTACAACAAGGGAGCCAAAGCCGAGACTCTGCAAGATTTCGATGCCGCAATGGAATTTTACCAGAAGGCGCTGAAGACCGACCCCTATAACGCCGGCTACAAAATCAAATTCAATCAAGCGCGGTTCGATGCCGGGGAGCAGCACGTCAAGCAGGGCCTTAAGCAGCGGGAGAACGGGGACTTGCAAGGCGCGGCGGCTCAATTCCAGCGCGCGCAGATGATCGATCCCGCCAGCCCGGTGGCATCGCAGGAACTAAAGAGAACACTGGCGATGATCGCTGAGCAGACCCACGCAAACGACAACACGGCTCCGCCCGCGGAAGACGAATCGCAAAAGTTCATGTCCGCGCCGCCGCAGATCAAGCCGCTTTCCAACATAGCCATCACTTATAAGGCTCCCGGCGCCGACGCCAAGATGGTGTACGACACAATTGGGAAGCTGGCCGGCCTGACGATGATTTACGATCCCGAATTCCCTGCCCGGCGAATCAGCGTGGACCTGAATAACGTGACGATCGGGCAGGCCCTGGAAATAGTCAACCTGGAGAGCAAGGCCTTCACGAAACCGATCACGGAAAACATCGTCATGGTGATTCCGGACCAGGCGCAGAAACGCCGCGATTATGAAGAAGAGGTGTTGAAGACATTTTATCTGGCGAATACAGTGACGCCGCAGGATTTGACGGAAATTGTGACGGGGCTGCGGCAGTTATTCGATTTGAAGCGCATCCAGCAGCTGAACTCGCAGAACGCAATTGTCATTCGCGCGACGCCGGACATGCTGACGCTGATCCAGAAGGTTCTGGACGACGTGGATAAAGCCAAACCGGAAGTGGTGATTCAAGTGGAAGTGCTGGAAGCGCGCACGGACCGTTTGCGCAATCTGGGAATTCTGCCGGGACAGAGCGCGTCCATCGCTATAAATCCGGGCGCTTCGACAACCACGACCAGCACGACAACCACGACGCCAACCACGACGACGAACAATCTAACGCTTCAGAATCTTCGGCAATTGAACAGCAGCGATTACAGCGTCACTGTTCCGAACTTCACCGCCAACGCCGTGCTGACCGACACCTACACTAAAATCATACAAAACCCCGAGATTCGCTCCGTGGACGGACAGCAGGCAAAGCTCAAGATCGGAGATCGCATTCCGATTGCAACAGGCAGCTTTTCCTCGGGCATCGGAGTAACGGGCGGAGTAGCAGGAGCGGGCATCAACCCGCTGGTGAACACGCAATTCCAGTACCAGGATGTGGGCGTGAATATTGATATCACGCCGCGCGTGCATCCGAATCGCGATATCAGCCTGAAGGAAAAGATTGAAGTTTCGTCGGTTACGGGCACGTCCACCATCGGAGGAATCAGCCAGCCAATTATCAGCCAGAGGGTCGTGGAGAACGACATCCGGTTGAAGGAGGGCGAGGTAAATATTCTCGCCGGGTTGATTCAGCGGACGGACACGAAGACATTAAACGGCTGGCCGGGGCTGGCCAAGATTCCCATCATCCGGTATTTGTTCTCGGACGACAACACGGAGCACCAGGAAGACGAAGTGCTTATCGTGCTGATTCCGCATATTGTGCGGATCCCGGATTGGACGAAGGCGAATTTGCGCGGGCTGTATTCTGGAACAGAGCTCGCCGTGCAGGTAAAGCGGGAGAGCGATATCCGCACGCCGACGCCGGAACCCGCGAAGCCTGCCGGGCAGCCTCCCGCGGGTGCAGCGCCCGGGGCGGCTACGCCAACGACGGGCGGGACCGCTCCAGGAACTCCGGTGGCGAATCCGCCGCAAGGGCAGCCTGGCAAGTTACGGTTCGAGCCGCAGGGACTGACGCTGAAAGTCGGTGAGACAAAAACGATCGCGGTAGTCGTGGACAACGTGAACGACCTGTTCTCGATACCTATGTTGCTTCAATACAACCCCGCGGTGATCAGCGTGGAAGAAGTGCAGCATGCCGTGGGCGATGGGCAACACGGCGGGTTCCTCTCTGGAGGAACACAGGAAATTGCCATCGTGCAGAACGTCAACAAAGAGAAGGGGCAGGCGATTATTTCCGCGACGAGACAGCCCAACACGGCCGGGGTGACCGGAAGCGGAACTTTGCTGGGGATCGTGATCAAAGGAATCGCACCGGGCTCCTCGGGCTTGTCGATTGTGCAGCAAAACGCGAAAGACTCGCAGCAGCGGCCCATTCCACTGGTCACGAGCGAGGCTACCGTGCAGGTTCAGCAGTAGTCCAATAGAGAGGTTCTGATGTGGCGCGGTTTTTGTTTGCGCGGACGTAGTCAGCAGGGGCGCCTTTCCCCGAAGGCGGGCATGACGCTGCTGGAGCTGGTCATTGCCTGCGCCATTCTGCTTATACTGTCGTCCATGGCGTTGCCGATCTTCCGTTACACGGCGCTGCGACAGAAAGAATCCGAACTTCGCTATGACCTGCGTACCATGAGGGACGCGATTGACTATTACAAGGAACTCGCGGACCAGCATAAGTTCCGAACGCAGGTAGGAACCCAGAATTATCCGCCGGATCTGGAGACGCTGGTGAAAGGCGTGCAACTGGGCGCGACAGGCGATAAGCGGCTGCGGTTCATGCGAAGCGTTCCGGTGGACCCCATGACCGGGAAGGCGGATTGGGGGTTGCGGTCGGTGAGCGACGATTTCGATTCCAAGACCTGGGGTGGCAACAATATTTTCGATGTGTACTCGATGTCCGCGGGCACGGCGCTCGATGGGACAAAATATAGCGACTGGTAGATCGGTAGAGGTGCTGAAATGAACGGAGTAAGAGGAAGAGTTCGTGATGGAATGGCTGGACGCAAGCGCGGTGCACGGCGCTTCAGTGGGGGCTTCACGCTGCTTGAGTTGATGATCGTCATCACAATTATCTTCATTCTGCTGGGGCTGGCGGCGGGGCGCTATGACAAGACGATCGCGAGGTCGCGTGAGGCGGTGCTCAAACACGATTTGCAAGTGATGCGCGAGGCGATCGATAACTTCACGCTGGATAAGCAGGCGGCGCCGCAATCGCTCGAAGATCTGCACAGCGCGGGATACTTGAGGGAAGTTCCCCTGGACCCCATGACCCAGGCCACGGATTGGGACGCGGTGTTCGACAATGTGGTGTTGAGTCCGGATCAGGTGACCACGGGAATGGTGGACCTGCATTCGCATTCGGGAAGAACCTCCCCGTTTGACGGGACGGCCTATAGCAGCTGGTAGGGCGAATTTTTCGATTTTATTTGGGATAGCGGCGGTTTTACTTTGCCGCCGTTTTCGATTTGTTGCTGGTTCGGCGTAGATTTGCTCGCGGAAAATGGCGCGTGGCGCGAAGAATTGGCTGGTTAACGTTTTGCAATGATTTGACGGGGCCCTGCATGTTCGCTATAGTGAATGTGCGGGGTGGAGCAGCCTGGTAGCTCGTCGGGCTCATAACCCGAAGGTCGTCAGTTCAAATCTGACCCCCGCAACCAATCTAAGATCCACAGGCCGGGCACAGGCGCCCGGCCTTTTTCTTTGGATTCCACGGCACGAGTTTCTGGCAAGCCGTACTTCGTCTATGTTTTGTGACCGCGGTCTGCCTGCCGGTTTTATATGGCGCCTCTCAGTGTTGCATATTGCATACTAAAACCGCCTGATTTGTGACACTATAGTCGCCGTGCAGGAGGTTACCAATGGACTTTGTGACAAGCACGCGGCAAGCAGGCAGCGTTACCATTGTGGACATCAGCGGCCGGATTGTTCTCGGACAAGAAAGCGCCTCACTGCGCAATCTGATCAACGATCT